>QWCE01000176.1_pt1 | contig 120079 bp, 116 predicted proteins | sample 1972531 | NCBI WGS metagenome assembly QWCE01 (sample SAMN09866716, study PRJNA288562) | Human gut metagenome isolate term4_stool, whole genome shotgun sequencing... | reverse complement strand
GGAAATATTGATATCGTTTGCGTTGACATTATAGATGTTATCTCCGCCGGTGTCTGAAAGATTGGTTACTTTGGCGTTGATGTTGTACGTGTCGTTGCCGTTTCCTCCATTAATTATATGGTTATTTGCCTCATTTAAGTTTATTGTATCGTCGCCGTCATCGCCATATATACGGTTTGTATTAGTATTCATTGTAAGTGTATCGTTCCCGTCACCACCCCGCATTTCAGTGTTGTACCCATTAGTGGTCATTATATCATCACCACCAAGTCCATAAGCAACTGTACCATGTCCATTAACAGTTATATTATCCGCCAGATTACCACCATAAAATCTCATTCCATAACCATACAATGAAACATTATGAGCAACATCATTTTGTCCTGTTATAGTTGTTGTAGCAACAGCACAAAAAGAAATTTCATCGGTTACATGGTTTTGCTTATATAATACAACACGTTTATCATCTGCTGTATTCTGAATATTATAATTAATATTATTAATAACAACATCTTTTGAGGAGTTTGCTGAAAGAATTACGGCTTCTGCATTATCCTTATCTCCGAACCCATTAATAAAGGTATTTTGTCCATTATCAGATATAGTATTATTCCCAGTCCCGCCATATATGAGAAGATTATTATTTCTAACATCCACAAAATCATCACCATCACCGGCATTTACGCTGCTATAACCAGCATATATAGTGATGTTATCATTACCATTTCCTCCATATACTAATGCTCTATCTCCTTTTACAACCAGAGTATCGTTGCCGTCACCTCCATCAACGGTGATTGCACCAACATTGGTCGTTGTTATATTATCATCTCCTCCAAGCCCGTAAACTTTGCATAAAGAAGACTCCAGTACTATAGTGTCAGCTTTGTTTCCACCATAAAAATTTACATTAGAGCGACTTATTTTTACATTATGAGCCTTATTTAAATCTCCTTTAATAGTAAAGTAAATTGATTGAAAATTTATTGTTCCAGATGGTTCTATTGTGTATATCAAAGTATTGGCGCTATTTTTATCATTAGTAACTTCGTAGTCAATTCCATTAATTGTAACAGTTTTAGTTTCATCTTTTTTAGTAAATTCTACAGAATAAGCATTTGCACCGTCCACATTGATTTTAACAGTGTTAGTTCCCTTGTCTTGAAGAATAGTATTAATCCCATCTCCACCATTTACAACTATTTTACTCCCCGATATAATATTAAAATTATCATCTCCACCATCGCCATATAGATATGCAGCAGAACTAATATTTACATTTAAAGTATCATTACCTTCTCCCCCGTAAGCCTGAGCACCGTTTACAGTTACGTTAAGAATATCATCCCCAGCATTCCCACAAACATAAGTACCCCCGGTTATTATATCATTTCCATCACCGCCATTGACATTGACTGAGGAACCACTAATATTAGTAACAATAATTTCATCATCCCCAGCCTCACCATAAACCGAAGCAGATCCTGCATTGTAATTTATAACAATCTTATCTGACAGATTCCCCCCGTGAACTTCGTTTCGGCTTCCATTTACTATAAGATTATGAGAAACTCCATCCTGTGCTTTTATATAGAAATCAGAAGCAAGAAATGTTAATTCACCTGTTGCCGTGTCCTTAATATAAGAAATAGACTGCGCTGTCGTTAGCTTATTTCTAAGAACATAATCCACGCCATCAATTGTAACAGTTTTAGACTCATTTTTATTAAAATCTATTGCACCTTCTATAGTTGAACTCGCTCTTGTAGAATTACTTACGCTAAAGGAAGCAGCAGAAAGAGCATCAGCTCTCTCCGCCGTTGAGGCCGATACAGGGGTATATGTTTCGGATATTGTATCGTTGCGATGTGTATCGGCTAAAACTTCTACTCTGGCAGCCTCTGCCAGACGGGTAGTTAAACTTTTTCCATTATTTTCTTTGTAGTATAAATTTTGATTGTCATAACGTATGGATTCACGAATCTGAGCTATCTGCTCCAATATCTGGTCAGCCTCCGCTTGCATTGCCTCGCGCGTATCAGCATCATAAGTTCCATTAGAAGCCTGCGTTGCCAAATCCCGTAAACGCTCTAATAGTTTCTGTACCTCCTCCAAGCCGCCCTCGGCCGTCTGAAGTAAAGCTATTCCATCGTCAGTATTCTGCTGTACTTGCAGCATTGAGCTTATCTGAGTTGATAAATCAGTAATAATTGAATAGCCTGCTGCATTATCTTTCGCTTGATTAACTTTGTAACCTGTTGTCATACGGTTAATTGAGTTATTCAAGCCTAGAGTATTTTCACCCAGCGTTCTTTGTAAAATTAAATCTGCGACATCACTTCCAAAGGTAATCATAAACCACCTCCAGAGGCAAATATAAACAGGTATACCAGCTCTATGCTAGTATTTATAGGTGTTTTGCCCCCCCCCCCCATGAGGGTTAAAAGGCAGGCATAGTAAGCATTTCAGCCCATTCTGTTTATACAATACATCCATCGCTAATCATCTCTAACAACGATACATCTTTAAATATATTATACCATAAGTATATAACAGTTGCAACTGAGATATATAATTTAAATTTTGCCTATAAATTTAATATTGTAATCGCTGACAAGCTCTTCATGAGCAAGAACTGTTAAATCCTGCACAAATTCAGACAAAATTACAAAAACCATATGTCTTATATCCATTGGAACAGCTATAACAGGAGAGGTTATCTTTTTCGCTTTAGCAATCTTCATCAATCTTGATGCAATATCCTGAACCTCGCATGAATCAATTCTGATAATAGCCTCTTCTTCATCTTCTTTAAAGAACGAATAAACTCTATCCAAAATCTCATCAGAAAATTCAATAACCTTTAATTCCCCGTCCTTAGCAAGATCTTTTACGATATGACGAGAAAGAGCCAGTCTTACTTTGTCCAGCAAATCTTCTTTTGTAGGTTCATTTGCATAATCATTAATTTTCTCAAAAATATAAACAATATTTTTTACTGAAACTTTTTCTCTTACAAGACAGGTCAGTAAATACTTTAAATCAGAAGCTGTTATAAAATCTGGAATAATATTATCAACAAGGAAAGAATTAGATTCAATAACCTTTTCCACATACTTGTTAACATCATTGTAATCCATAATATCAGATACTTCTTTTACAGCAATATATTCGATTACACGGCCGATATACTCAGCTGCAGTATCCCCCTTAATCCAGAAGTCTTTTACCTTTTCTTTCTGTATCCAGATTAACTTCTTACCAGTAATACCATCTGTAACGATAATATCATCCTCGCCTGATTTGTAACCCTTCAACTCATCTTTATAAAATGCCACATAGCCCGGAAAAACGACAGAACGAAAAACTTCAATATCATGAATTTTTACACTAAATTCGTTCTGCATAAGCTCGTCACTGTTGTGGAAATGGATATGCGGAATTACATAACCTAATCTCTCTGCTAAATCCTGTCTTATACGTACAGTTTCCGCCAGCAGATTATCATTAGCTTCCATAGAAATTACTTCAAGAATTTCTTCTGATAAATTTACAACAAACTTTTCTTCTTTTATAGCAGAATACATCGCATCAGGCGAAATTTCATTCACCAGAGCCTGCTTCAACCCGTCTAACTGCCTTAATTCATCAGACATTTGATTATTTAGCTGTTTTTTCTTCTCCGGAGAAAGATTTTCACTCTCTAGCTGGGATTTAATTTTTTTAATTCTTTCTTTCTGGTTTGAAATTTTTAATTGAATTTCTTTGCAGGATGCATAAGGACTTGATGGAGCTGCAAGCATTTTTTCCATTCTATATTTGAAGCTTGTTATATTAACAATGTCATCCAAATCGGTAGAATCTTCGTCCTGTTTTTCTCTCATAAATATACAGTTAAAGTCAAAAGAAGAATCTGTTTCAACCTCATGCATTGTATACAAATCCCAGCCCGCTTCAGACATTTCATTCAGAAGATTTTCCAGAGCCTGTTTGTCATCTGTCGGTACTGATTTTATAATATACTGCATTTTTTTATTAAACATTATCGTCCTCATCCTTTGTACTGATAATTTTATAAATCAAATTGTTATGTGATGGTCTGGTTTCATTTATAGAAAAAGCTTCATCGCAATATCTCTGAGCAATCTTTGTTGCGTCTTCATTATTAGAATATATTGTATAAAGAATTTCTCCTTTTTTTACATATTCACCGCTCTTTTTATTAAGAAAAATCCCCACACTTAAATCAATCGGCTTTGAGCTGTTTTCTCTGGCTGCCCCGAGAGCCTTAACGGCACATGAAACATTATGAGCATTAATATTCTGAATATAACCGTTCTTTTTAGATTCACATTCCACCTTATAGCAAGGAAGTGTAAACTTGTCATAATTATCTATAACTTCCGCAGCTCCCCCCTGAGCAATAATAAGTTCTCTAAATTTCTCAAGCGCCTTACCTGAATGCACGAGATTCTTCAAGTAAGCAGAAGCTTCTGAAATATTGTCATACAAATCAAGCTGCAACAGAGTCATAGCCGCAATTGAATATGTGACTTCTGCAAGATCCCCGTTATCCAAATTTCCCTTCAAAAATTCTATAGCTTCAACTACTTCAAGCGAATTTCCGACAGCGCGTCCGAGAGGTTCTTCCATAGAAGTAACCACTGCAGTTATAGACTTATCCAAAATCTTTCCGACCTTCACAATCAATCTGGAAAGAGCAACTGCATCCTCCGGAGTTTTCATAAAAGCACCGGAACCATACTTAACATCGATTATAATATTAGAAGCACCGGAGGCTATCTTCTTTGAAATTATAGAAGATGCAAGTAATTCGTCTGATTCAACAGCAGCAATTTCATTTCTTAAGATATACATCTTTTTATCTGCAGGAGCCAAATCATCAGCCTGTGACGAGATAACTGCATTTATATTATTTACCTGATTTACAATAGCCTGCGTTGACATATTTGTATTGAGATTAGGAATAGCCTCTAATTTATCAACAGTACCAGCTGATAATCCAAGCCCTCTATCAGCTAACTTTGCAACAGGAATGCCCGCAGCAGCAAGAAGAGGAATTAAGGTTATTGTAACCTTATCCCCAACTCCGCCTGTAGAATGCTTATCAACAATTTTGCCGTTCAATTCGCCAAAATTTATAATTTTACCTGATTTGCCAAGCGCCTCAGTTAGATAAGCAGTTTCATCTACACTCAGTCCCTTAAAGCATACTGCTGTTAACCATGCTGCAACCTGAGCATCAGAAACACAGCCTGACATATAAGAACTCACTATAAAACCTATCTCGTCCTTAGTATGAGCCTTGCCGTGTTTCTTTTTTTCTATCAGGTCGATAAAATTCATTATTTCTTAACGCCGCCTTTTAATTTAGCAATAACACTGTCTGTAATATCAACACCGCCTACAAATACGCCGCGAATATCCATTACTGCATCTAGTTTTTGTTCTACCATAACAGCTTTTGCTGCCTCTTTAATTTTTGTGAACACTTCTTGTTCTCTTTTATTCTTCAATGTCACATAGGCAGTTTCTTTTGCCTTAAATTCCTGTGCAACTTTTTCTTCAAAGGTTTGTTTTTTCAAAGGGGTGTCTAAAGATTTATACTCTTTTTCTTTATCAACAAGGAACTGCTGCATTTCTAAACCTTTAGCATCAACTTCCTTTGTTACCTGTTTTGCATAATCGTAATTATCAATTACTTTGCCATAATCAATATATCCGACACCGCCAGCATTTGCAATTCCTGTAAATGCAGCCATTAATAATACAACAATGCCTAATTTAAACTTTTTCATATAACCCTCCTATATGTTATTATTATACACTACTTAGTACATCATGTCACCTACACCAAACGTGAAGTATCCGTTAGGTGAACCGTTCGGCCCCGGATTTGTAAGCGGGAAACCGTAATCAACAGATAAAGGTCCAACACCCGGCATATTTATCTTTAAACCGATACCAGCTGTAATAGCCTGAATTGGACGGTCGTACAATACACTTGCAATTGTTGGATCAAAGACTTTACCTGCATCAACCCAGAAAGTTAATCTCAAATTCTGCAAGAAGTTTACTTTTAATCTATCCACAAATGGTATCGGCGTTGCAAGTTCAACAGAACCCATTATAAAAGATGTACCGGTACCAACACCGTTAACCTTATAACCTCTGATAGTATAAGGACCGCCTAAACGATAAGCCATAATTTCAGGCATATCTGAACCATGAAGTTTTATACCGCCTCTTCCGGTAAATGTCAAAGAAGATTTTTTAGCAATAGGGATAAATTTCTTTGCCATACCTGTTAAACGGCCGTTTGTTTTGCCAAATCCGTCAAGACCGAATGCTTCTTCAAATCTAACTGACGCTAAAGCACCGTGGCGCGGGTTAACAGCAGAATCTCTGGAATCATATGCCAAACCTGGTGCAAGACGCAGGAAGAAACCGCCTTCCAACTGTTTTGCACGATCTGCAATATCAAGCCCGTGAGCCTTATACAAGTTTGCGATATTATTAGCATCACCTTCACTCAGGTGAATATATTCAACACCTGTTGTTAATGTAGTTGAAAGGTTTTTGTTATATTTTAGCTTATGTGCGACAGTACCTTCTATACCAATTCTTCTTTCCAGAGCAAGCGGAATCTGGTAGCTGCCTAAATCTCTATAATAAATTTTGCTCATCAATGAATTATCCGCATTCAAGAAATGTGGTTCAAAAAAGCTCAATTCTGCCTGATAATTCATATGACTCATAATGGAAGAGTCGCTCATCAAAATACCCGAACCTACCAAACCGGTAAGAGAAACTCTCTGATTTAATCCTCTGAAGTTATTATCAGAAATACCGACAGAACCAAAAGCACCTGTCGCAGAATCCAAACCTCCGCCTACTGATACTGAAGCTGTGCGCTGTTCTTTTAATTCAATTGTTACATCAAATCTGTCCGGATTGTCTTCTGAAACTTCTATAGTCCGGTTTACATCCTTAAAAGCCTGTGTGGAGTATAATCTAACTAAATCCTGCTTTACCTGATTTTCATTATAAACAGTTCCGGGTTCTGTCATTATGTTACGTTCAATAACATATTCCTTTGTTTTTTCATTACCGGTAATCATAATTTTATTAATCTTACCTTCTGTAATACTTAAATTTAGAGTTCCGTCAGGATCGTCGTAAATAGAATCAATTTTTGATAAAATATATCCCTTTGAATAGTAACATTCATTAATCTTTTCCATAGCCTGATTGATTGCAGTAATATTTTGCGGCTTTCCTTTTAGAGGAAGAAGATATTGCATAATTTCATCCGAAGAAACAACGGTATTTCCTTCTATAGTGAAATCTGTTACAGGGATATTTTCCTCAACAATAATTTTTAATGAAATAGTACCATTAGAATTTTTAACAGGTATTGCCTTCATTTTTTCAGTGAAATAGCCGAGGCGGTAAATAGTTTTCAAATCCTGCTGCATTGCGTCTTTGTCATACAAATCACCTTTTTTCAGTGACATTTTAGACATTATATATTCAGGTTTTATAATATTAGAGCCAAGAATTTCTATGTCGTTAATATATGCTGTGCTGCTGTCATAAGAAGATTCTTCCATCTGTTCAAGCTGTTCAGCAGCTTCTGTTTCATCCGCAAAACAAGCCGCGCCTGAAGCTGACAATACTCCGACAACTAATGCAAATACTATTAAATTTTTATATAAACCTGATAGATTAGCCAACTATCCACTCCACAGCATTATGACAACATTCTATCACAAATATTCAAATTTAAAAATAGCAGACATAAAAAATAAATATTTTTACAATATTTTACAACTAAAAGGTTTATATTTAAATATATTTATAATATGATGGTTTCATTAGGTGAAAATCTTTTATTCATAAAGATTTTTGAACCACCGGGTTAATTACAAAAAAGGAGGAAAAATGGAAGGTTTAATGAGCTTGATACACAATCACGCGATTCCTGTATCAGCCACTATTCTTCTTGTAGCATACATTTTTATTGCTACAGAAAAAATACCAAAAGTTACTGTTGCACTTTTAGGAGCAGCTTTGACTTTAATCTTAGGACTGCTGGGTCAAGATAAACTCGTTAACGGAGTTTTTGACCACGGCTATTTTATCAATTTTGTTGATTTTAATGTTATATTCCTTCTTGTTTCAATGATGATTATTGTATCGATTGCAACAAGAAGCGGAATGTTCAACTGGATTGCTAATGAAATGCTAAAAATGACAAAAGGAAATCCTAAATACATATTGATTTCTCTTGCATTTTTTACAGCTATAGTATCAGCTTTTCTGGACAACGTTACAACCGTAATCTTAATCATGCCGGTTACTTTCGTAATTGCAAAAGAATTAGATATCAATCCAATCCCGTTTTTAATTACAGAAATATTAGCATCCAATATCGGCGGAACTGCTACTCTTATTGGAGATCCACCGAACATTATTATCGGAAGCGCAGCCGGATTATCTTTTATGGACTTTATAAAAGAACTTACAGGAATTGTCGCAGCTATTCTGATTGTTAATGTTGGATTATTAACATTTATTTTCAGAAAACAGCTTGTGGCGGCTAAAGAAAAAATGGAAAAAGTTGCACAGCTTGATAATTCACATACAATTACAGATAAAGCCTTAATGATTCGTTCAGGAATCATTCTCTTGCTAGTAATTATTGGTTTTATGCTTCACGATATTACACATATTCAAACCTGTGTAACTGCAATGGCTGGTGCAGCATTTTTACTATTATTTGAAAAACCTCAGAAAATTTTTAATGAAGTTGAATGGAACACTATTTTCTTCTTCATAGGTTTATTCATTATTATCGGCGGTTTGGAGCATGCCGGCGGTATTAAACTTATGTCAGAATGGCTTCTAAACGTAACAAACGGTTCTCAAAAAGCAACAGCTATGATTATTCTGTGGGCATCTGGAATTTTATCAGGCATCATTGATAATATTCCATACACAGCAACAATGTCACCTTTGCTTGTAGAGGTCCAAAAGGTTATGGGTGCTGATTACACATTCCCGCTCTGGTGGTGTTTATCACTTGGAGCGTGTCTTGGCGGAAATATGACAATAATAGGCGCTGCGGCAAATGTTATTGTATCAGAAACAGCGGCTTCAACCGGACATCCTATCAGGTTTATGTATTTCTTAAAATACGGGGTTCTGGTTACGATAATTTCACTCGTAATGAGCACAGTTTACATATGGTTTAGATTTTTAACATAGATTAGAATTCAGGAGGACGTTTTAAAACGTCCTCCTATTTTTTATACTTTATTGACAAGTATGTTATACAACAATTATAATAAGTCTTGAAAGGAGATAGATATGAAAAGACTTAATTTTAGGCTCTTATGGGGGGGGGGCAAAACCAGCGTAAATAAAGGGCTTCAAGGATTTACCTTAGCCGAAACACTTGTCACACTTACCCTAATTGGAATTGTTGCAACTATATCACTGCCCGGTCTTTTTTCAGCATACGAAGAACATGTAACTATTGCAAAAGTACATAAATTTTATTCTGAAATAAATGAAGCACTTAGTAGAGCTATAGTAGATCATGGCACTGTCGACACTTGGTCATATTTATCCGAAGGCGAAGATACTATAACAAGTACTCATGAAAAACCTTCAGATGCATTTGCTGAATATTTCAAAGAATATTTAAACCTTCAACGTGATTGCGGAGAGAAATCTGGATGCATTGCTGACACATATTATAAACTTAATAATCAAATATACACAACCCAATATAATACTTCTGCCAGATATTATAAAATGATTTTACAAGACGGATTAACCATGTGGATGAGAGATAATTATAATCCGGGATATACCAAGTCTGAGTGCAGCGGTGGAGTAGATTCTGCAGTAAAAAATAGCTGTGGCATCATATGGCTTGATGTAAATGGCAAAAAAGCTCCTAATACTTTTGGTAAGGATGTATTTATATTTCATATTTTAAAAGATGAAATAGTGCTTCACCCATATAATGACTGTAATTTAAATTCAGAAGGCTGGGGATGTTCCAGCTACATCATTCGGAATGGAAATATGAAATATCTTCATAAGAAATAAATTTGACAGTTCTTTCTATTGTTGATAAAATATTTTTTTCTAAAGGAGATTTATATGAAATATTCAACAGACGGAACTCAATACCATATTGGATTAAAAGAAGGAGATATTGGAGAATACGTAATTCTACCCGGAGATCCTAAAAGGTGTAAAAAAATTGCATCGTATTTTGATGATGCAAAGCTTGTAGCAGATAGAAGAGAATTTACTACATACACAGGTTTTCTCAACGGAGTTAAAGTCAGCGTAACCTCTACAGGCATAGGCGGCCCGTCTGCAGCCATTGCATTAGAAGAGCTTGTTAAAGTCGGCGGACGTAATTTTATCAGAGTAGGTACATGCGGCGGTATGGATCTAGGTGTTAAAAGCGGCGATTTAGTTATTGCAACTGGTGCAATCAGAATGGAAGGTACTTCAAAAGAATACGCACCTATAGAATTCCCTGCGGTTGCAAATTATGAAATCGTAACAGCTTTAATTAACGCAGCTAAGAAGCTTAAACAAACATATCATGTTGGTGTTGTTGAGTGCAAAGACTCTTTTTACGGACAGCATAGCCCTGATATTATGCCGGTAAATTATGAACTTATTAATAAGTGGAACGCCTGGTTAAAACTTGGTACACTGGCATCTGAAATGGAATCAGCGGCCTTGTTCACTGTTGCTAGTTATTTAAGAGTTAAAGTCGGTTCTATATTTCTTGTTGTAGCAAATCAGGAAAGAGAAAAACAAGGGTTAGAAAATCCGGTTGTTCACGATACAGATTCTGCAATTAAAACAGCAGTAGAAGCTATAAAATTATTGTTGTAAAATTATCATATGACTATTTGTATATTTCCGGGAACATTCAATCCTATTCATGAAGCCCATCTTAGAATGGCAGAATTTGCATTGAATTATTATAAATTCGAAAAAATAATCTTTATTCCGGCTTACATACCGCCGCATAAAGAAATAAATTCAAATTTAGCCAGACATCGTTTTAATATGGTTAAACTTGCAATAGAAAAGAACCCGAAATTTTTAATTTCTGATATTGAGTATAGAAGTGATAAAAAATCATACTCGTTAATCACGGTAAAAGAAATTATCAAGCAATACAACATAAAAGGAAAGCTAAATTTTTTGATTGGAACCGATGCGTTCGACAAAATTGAAAGCTGGTATAAAGCAGATGAGCTTAAAGATTTAGTACACTTTATCGTCTTTCCGCGCGGAGTAGAAATATCTGAAAAAGATGGTTTTGATTATGAAATGGCACCGCTTAATTTTCTAGACATCTCTTCTACAAATATCAGAAAAGACCATAATAGTAATATTGAACAAGTAAAGGATTATATAGAAAAAAATGACCTGTACATATGAATATATTGATAACTGGCTTAAAATAAATTTGTCGCCGGAAAGATATGAACACTCTCTCGGAACTGCCGAATGCGCAAGAGAACTGGCTGAACGTTTTGGAGAAAACCCTGAAAAAGCATATTTTACAGGCTTGATTCATGATTGCGCAAAGTGTCTGCCAAAAGATGAAACACTACATATTATCAAAACCTTTCTAAATCTTGAAAATGGCGAACTGTGCAGTCCAAAGACTCATCATGCACCGGTCGGTGCATATATTGCAAAAAAAGAATTTAAGATTGATGATGAGGAAATCTTATCAGCGATAAGATGGCATACAATTGGCAAGGTTAATATGACACCTTTTGAAAAAATAATCTTTCTTGCTGATAAAATTGAAACACGCACACGACCATGTGAAATATGTGAACCAATTAGAGAAGCTCTTAATGAAAGTTTAGACAAAGCGTTGCTGCTTTGTTACAAAAATACAATTAAAAGCCTTGTCGATAGAGATTTAAGAATATGCACAGCTACAATTGATATATATAATAGTCTTTTGTAATTTTCTCCCCCTTTGCTGAAATAAAAAAATATAGTATAATTAGGGTATGAGGAAGAGGTTAGCTGGATTATTATTAATAAGTTTATTGTCAATGAGTACGGCTATTGCTGATATTCAGTATCAAGGTCATGCAGAATTTGACGACCAATTCTCTGAACCTGATAAAGAACTTTTTACCGGCAAGAAAGAAACTCTTGAGAAAAAAGATATTATAGAAATGACGGTATCACAGGTATTAGACGGTTCTTTTTCTCTGGAAGGCGACGAATTTTTTGCAGAAGTTACAAGTGATGTTATCGGAGATAAAGGCGTAATAATCCCTAAAGGCACAGTTGCCCACGGTACTATTACCCAAACAAGCGAAGCCAAAAGGCTCGGCCGTGACGGGCATTTAAGCCTGAGTTTTGACTACCTTGTAACTCCTGACGGGCGAGAAATTCCTATCGAAGGTAAAATGTCTACCAAGCTTCACCCGCTTAAGGCTGCTACCAAAATAATTGCAACAGACGTAGGATATACTGCTGTAGGCGGAGTTGCAGGCGGTTTATTTGCCATTCAAGCTCTGGGTTTAGAAGCTGCGATAGCTTCTCAGGGTTATACTGTTGCAGGAGGAGCCGCTATCGGCGGTACAATTGGATTAGGCATGTCTTTGTACAGAAAAGGAAAAAATGTTTTAATTGCACCGGGGGATGAAATTAAAGTCCGTATCCTTTCTAATGTCGAACTTCCGGTATATAGAGATGAAGCTTTAAAACAAAAAGAGGTAAAATATCCAGGACTTGATATTAGAATTGCAAATATTTTGTATGAAAAAGATCCGTTTGGAGAAGTTAATACAATAACACTTTCACTCTCTATTTCTAACATGTCAAAAAAAGCCTTTTCCGGTATGGATTTGGCATTGATGAATGACTACAATGCAGTCTATAATCCTTCAATATTTGGGGATACAAAACTTTTATTCTCACAACTAAAACCAGGTGATAGATTTGCCGGAAGAATTTCGTTTTCTGTAAATAACGTTAAACAATCATTCTGGCTCGTTGTAAATGACAGGGCTACAAATAAACCGCTTGCTAAAATTTCTCTGGATAATGCCTATAAAAATGTATCCAAAGATGTAAAAAAACGCAACGACAAAATGCGTAAAGGCAAAAAGAATTACTACAAAGAAGAAAGCCCGTTTGATATTTAACAAACAAGAGGAACTAATCTAAGTCATAATTGAGCATTGAAACTACATTTACGCCTGACGCTTCAATTTTTTCCCTGCCCTTTAGCGGATCAAGTTCAATTATAAAAGCAGAAGCTACTACATCAGCTCCGGCTTTTTTAACAAGATTACAAGCAGCTGCAGCTGTACCGCCTGTCGCTAGCAAATCATCAATAACAAGAACTCTATCACCAGCTTTTACAGCATCTGCATGCATTTCAATAGTATCCGTTCCGTATTCTAAGTCATAAGTTTCTTTAATAGTATCTGCCGGCAGTTTATTTGGTTTCCTTACAGTAACAAAGCCTGCATTGAGTTTACAGGCAAGAGGTGCACCAAAAATAAACCCTCTTGATTCAATTCCGGCAACATAATCAATATTTTCATCTTTAAACTTTTCATAAAGAAAATCAATACACATGTTAAACGCCTTAGCATCTTTTACAATAGTAGTTACATCAAGAAACAAAATTCCTTTTTTCGGAAAATCAGGAACCTCTCTTACATGTTCTCTTACATACTGAAAATTATTAACATCTGTCATCATCTATTCATACCTCGTTATTATACCAAATACTAAACTGTTACGCTTTCTACTGCGTTATTTTCTTCTTTTATACCTACCGCTTCCTGACGGGATTCTTCTTCTTTTACAAGCCCATGAGCTGTTTTTCCCCAGTTCATATCTTTCTTGCAGAATAATATTTTACCACAAATAAACAATTCCATAGGAAACCATATAATTAAAAAGTAAATTGTTGTTTCGAACGCCTGCTTTAATGCGCTCATCCTCGGCACATAATCATATTTTCTTAAGCTGTAACGAATTGCAAAAAGGAAACCCAAACCTACAACAAGAGAAACTATCAATGATGACCACAAAACATTATGAAGGCTGTAAGGATCAATCTTATCTGTAAGTAATTTTACAATTCTGAAAAATACTTCCATCATAAACCACAGAGGCATAATAAACTGTGTTATATAAATTGCCATATCCAGCCTCGCACGAAGTGACATTTTTTTAGATTTCATTGCCTCTGCAAAGTACTCAAGATATCTTCTAATAGTACCCTCCAGCCATCTTCTGCGCTGCCTGAACAGAGGCATAAGATAAACAATACCTTCCTCGTAAACACAAGCATCAAGACAAAAACGCACGTCCCATCCTTTTATATGAAGCCTTGTGGACATATCTAAATCATCAGTAATTGTATAGTTATTCCAACCGTCAATATCTTCTAAAGCCTTACGTTTGATAAGTTCGCCATTGCCTCGAAGCTCAACAGCACCTTTAACAGCATCTCTTCCTACCTGCAGATAAGTATCTAAAGTATACTCGTTATTCTGACATCTTGTAAGGAAATTTACATCCTTATTTCTAATAATCTTTCTTGCTTGAACAGCCCCGACATCTGCTGGTTCTAAATTTGGAACAAGTTTCTTTAAAAAATCAGAATCAACTGTTGCATCAGCATCAAATACCAGAACAGCATCCCCTTTTGCAATAACCAGAGCATCATTTAATACAGCAGACTTTCCCGGGAAAGCTCCCTGCTCACGTATAAGAGCTTTTACATTCTCATGCCTTGCCTCTAAGTCTTTAATGATTGCTGCTGTATTATCCGTACTTCTATCATCAATTATAATTACTTCAAAAAACGGATAGTCCATGCCTAAAATGTTCTCAACAGTATTGGCTATTACATATTCTTCGTTATGAGCAGGAATCATAATACTAACAAAAGGTTTATAATTCTCATTCACAACTGGCGGATGTTTCTTCAGCTTACGCTTCTGATACTTTGTCGCAGCTATAGAATACAATCCGTAAATCACCATACACACACATAAAATAACGAAACCTACAGTTGTATTTACGTAATTCTGAAAGACGTATAAAAATACGCCCAAGCAAGATAATATTATAAATAAAAGAAATCTTTCTCTCATAATCTCCCCAACACTAAGTAAATTATATCAAAAATATTAAGTTATGTTGTGATTATCGCAATTTTTTAAACCAAACTTTACATTTCTTAATAAAATACATAAAAAAAGGCAATTTTTTAAAAGTTAAATACTTTATATATACATAAGAGATAACAAGAGAGGAAAGAGCAAAGATGTTATTCACTACAGAAACAATTTCAAACGAAGAAATCAAATCTATCAATAACTTCTTTAATGACTTTGAAGCAGTAGAAACAGTTGCTCCGGAAAAAGCTGAAGAAGAAACAACTGTTGTTAAATATCTTCATTCTCTTGTTACATCTTGCTACGCAAAATCAGTTGAAGATATTGCAAATACAAAAGTTGGTAACAGAATCGTAAGAAAAAGAAACTTGCAGCAGGTAATGCAGGAATCTTTCTTCTATGGTGCTAACAGATTTGGCAACAACTTCATAGCATAGTTATAACGCAACTTCAAAAAGTAAAAACACTCTCTTATATTATATAATCTTACATCTTACAAAGTTTTAGCCCGCCTTCGCGGGCTTTTTATTTAATATCTTGTTCTGAAAGACCCGCGATAGTTACCGACATTATCTGTCATTACACCACGCCCGCCAGGAAAAGTTCTAAAACTACCTGTACGGTTTCCGTAATTATCAAATGTTGTGAATCTTCCACCGGATAGAGGCCTTACGGTACCAACCTTATTTCCCTCTGCATCAAAAACATGAGTACGGTTTGCCGGAGCTCCTCTAAATGTTTTTACCATGTTATTATTTTGATCGTACATGACTCTTCGGCCATTCGAATAATCTCTCACACGACCTTTATAATTTCCAGAATTGTCATATAAACTGTAATTTCCATTACCAGTTCCTCTGATTGTTCTAACAGAAGAATTTGATGGTTCATAAATATTCGTTGTTTCAGCCCAAACGGGAAGTCCTATTATACATAAAATTAATAATATTTTTTTCATATAATTATTTTACCAGATTTCTATCAGGAGATAATCCCCTCCTTGATTAATTGTTCTTTAATTTCTCTTTTGGTTTGAAATTCTTTACCGGATTTGTCTGTTAATCTCTTTAGAAGCATTATTCCCGGAGTAATTACACCTAGAGCTAAAATACAAGCTCCTATATTATTGATAATAGATCTTCTTTTCAATTTTCTCACACCTTTAAAGAATTCATCACAAGTTTCTTTACCAAGCGAACTTTTATATTGGTTATATAATTCCGAAACCTGAGAGCTGACATTTTGCACTTCTTTTAAATCAATATACGCTCTGGTATCAATCTTATTTGAACCTTTTAAAGTTGTTATCAAATCAGATTGTTTTGCAATTTGTACAATTTTGTTATCAGGATTTTTATGCAAGAATTCATATAGATTAACCTTAGATGTATTAGCAGCATTGAACTCTTTTAAACTAGCTTCAATGGATCCATCAAGAAAAGCCTGCTTAAATTTACTATCTTCCAACACTCTTGAATCCAGTGTTATTGATTTGCCATGTTTTGATTTTGCATTCTTTTCCATAAATTCCTGAATTTTTTTACCTGCATAGTATAGGAAGAACAGACAAGAACCTTCTTTTATTGCATAGCCTATGAACTCTTGAGAGCTTCTTGAATCGGTTAATCTCTCAGTTGTTATAAAACCATCCATAATATACATATTTTTTACAGGCGAGAACGCAAATTCTTCGACAACCTGTCCAATTCCTTTAAATGCCGGTTTATTAGCATTATTATTTTCTTCTTGTTTAGCCTTCTTAGACTCGTTATACTCTTTAATCAGATTTTTTCTAATTTTTTGCTCTGTATAATACTGTTTAAGCCGTGTCATTCCAACATAAGTCACCGCTGCCAAAACAGTAGATACTGCAAATTTTGTTGCTGCAAGATTTTTAAACAACCTTTTTTTATTTTCGGCTTTTTCTAAATTCTTCTTAATTTCTTCTGTTGGGGCGTATTGTTTTATCTTCTTAAAAATTTCAGAATCCTTTAAATTTCTCGGGTCAATTTTAGAGTCTAACCCATAAGCTTTAAAAACAGTCTTATCAAATATCCATTTAAAAGCAGGTATCCCCCCGAGCCACAACGCTTCTGTGCCAAATTCGTCTATGAATCTGTCAAAACCTTCTTCTTTACCAGTAGCGTATGAACCTGCTGTCATGCCAAGACAGCTTGAGGCGTCCTTTACCCCTAAAGGTACTAATGAATTGGGATTACCCAATGTAGAATATATCTTTGCTGCATTTACCAACATAATCCTACAACCCCCATATTAAATTCATTAATTTTTTGCTGTGTTTGTTCATATTCGACCTTCCTTTCTGTGTAAATCACGTAAAGCAAAAAAATTGCCTGTATATTAACATTTTTTTACAAAAAAAGAACTTCCCGCTTATAGGAAGTTCTTTTTTGTATCTATAACTTAAACTTAGCCTACAAGTTCGGTATCGTCCGACTCGGAAGCTTTAACCATGATAGCATGCTCTACAGGATTTTCTTTCTTGTAAGCGCTGTCACTTGCAGCTTCCTCAAAACCAAACTCATCTCGGGCTTTCTTCATCTGAGTTTCATCAACCAGCTTTTTGGCTAATTCTGCTATTTCATAAACCAGCTTGTAACGATTATCAGTATTTTCGTTTAATTCCCAAGCTATTTTAATAATTTGATCCATTTTTACCTCATTATTTCAAATAATCAATTAATTTAACTATATAACGCTCAAAAACTTTTGTCCAGTAATAAAAAATATATATAATTTAATATTTATTTACAAAAGAGCAATTATTTAACATATAAATACTTTATATATAATATATAGCAAATAAGGAGATTTATATGACAACAGGCGGAACATTAAGAGTAACCAGTGCAAATGAGTACAAAAATTTTGAAGTTAAATTTTCTAGAAATACCGAAATTACGAACTTTACGCGACGAGAAATGGGACATGAAGGTGATATACGTGCAGAAGTAAAAAACGGAAGAAATGGATTTGCAGAACGAATATACAGTAATGGGTCAAAAAGCGGTAAGCTTGGCACTCTTGATTTAAATACAAAGAGATATGCAATATTTGATGCGCTTAGAAAACTTGATGGTAATGACGAGGACATCAGCGATAAAGATCTTTTAAAAGCAGATACATTAATAGGTAAGAATGGTGTAAAAGGTGTACGTCGTGATGCTTCTGCAGGAGTTACAACAATAGTTTGTGATGATGGAGCTGTCCTTCGTTTTGATGTAGAAACTGAACAGGAAAAACAAGTTCGTCTAGACCAAGAAGCTGCAAATGCTGCAAAACGTAAGCAGAAAGAAGCAGCCCGACTGGCGGAAAAACAACGTGAAGCAGCAGAGCTGAAAGAAAATTGCAAAAGCGATTTTGAAAAGCTTGCAGACTGGTTTATAGGATTATTTAATTAAAATTAATCCATCAATGTTGTCATAAGAATTGGATCGCCATCTGTTGCCAGAACAGTATGTTCAAAATGCGCAGATGGTTTTCCGTCTTTAGTGACAACAGACCATTTATCGTCAAGTACTACAACCTCATCGCAACCAAGATTTAACATCGGTTCTATTGCTATAACCATGCCCGATTTTATAAGAGTTTGATCTCCTACTCTGTAATTAAATAGAAATGGGTCTTCATGCATTACATGACCGACTCCGTGTCCGCCATATTGTCTTACGATACCCATTTTATAACTATTTGCCACATCCTCAACGGCTCCGGATATATCATCAAGAACATTTCCTGCTCTCATTTTTGAAATACCTGCCATTAAAGCTTCTTCTGTAGCTTTCATAAGAAGCTTTTTTTCCTCAGAAATATTTCCGACAGCATAAGACCATGCACTATCACCAACCATACCGCCATATGTTGCACCAACGTCTATAGCTATAATATCGCCTTCTTTTAGAATTTCGGTTTCAGAAGGAATGCCGTGAACAACTTTTTCGTTTATAGAAGCACAAATGCAGGCCGGAAAACCGCTGTAACCAAGAAAAGTAGGTGTTGCTTTATTCTCTTTAATAATTTTCATAGCAATACTATCTAATTCTTTTGTTGATATACCCGGCTCAACAACCTCTCTCATTTTCTTATGCACAAGAGCTACAATATGTCCGGCATGTCGCATTCTCTTAATTTCGTCGCGTGATTTTCTATTAATCATAATAACCTCAATTCTAGTTATATATTAGGACTAAATGATTTTTTTTGCAACAAAAATACAATCTAACATTCTTCCTTTAATTTACCCCCTTGACATGAAAAATTGATTTGATACTATATAAATTGTCACGAGCCCCCATCGTCTAGAGGCCTAGGACAACACCCTTTCACGGTGTAGACAGCGATTCGAATTCGCTTGGGGGTACCATATTAATAGAAGGCACCGATAAGGTGCCTATTATTTTGAATAGGCTTGATATTTGAGTGTTTCGAAAAACTCCTGTTTCATATCTTAAACCATTTGGAAATATTATTTTTTGTAGCCTTTCTTTTATATCAATTTTGCTATTTCGCCAGAAACTATCAAGATTATTTAAAATATTGCAAGCATACTCTAAACATTCATTAAAATTATTTTCCGGGATATTATTTACTGCAATTTTAGATTTTAAATCTAATTCAGCTTTTTCAAATTGTTGAACTTTCATCTTGTAAGCATCACTAGAAATTTTTTCTTCAATTAATAAGTCAAGTAATTTACTTTTGTTGTTATTTATATTTTCTAATTGTTTATTAAGACTTTTATAGCTCTTTCTAGCTTCTTCTGTGCTTTTATTATATACATCTCTCATAATAGTTTTAAACAACTTTAATAACGATTTATCTGGTTTTATTTTTGTTAAATATTCTACAAAATTATTTTCTAATTTATCTTTAGCTATATTAAAATGAGCAATACAATCTTTATTATAACATCTATAATAGTAATATTTTTGTCCTTTTCTTCCATGTGGAGTATCACCTGTTAATGGTTGATTGCAATAAGGACATGTAATAAACTGTTTTAAAGGAAAAATTGGATTTTGTCTTAAATGTGGTATTGCTTGAGCTTTATTACCATTTAATATAGCTTGTACCGTATAAAACGTATGTTCATCAATAATAGGTTTAAAATTTCCTTTTATTGGTTCAGCTGAATATTTTTCATTTACCAAATATCCACAATAAACAGGTTTTCTTAATAAATCGCATAAAGTATTTGCACTTATCTTAATACCATTTTCTCTTAAATATGCTAATAAATCAGTTTGTTTATAAAGTCCAGTTGCAAAATCTTCAAAAATCTTTTTTATATGTGTGCCTTTTGTGTCATCTATATATAATTTCTTATTTATCATTTTGTAACCAACAGGAGCTTTCCATAACCAATTACCTTCTAAAAAAGCCTGTTCCATGCCAGCTTTTACTCTTTCGGATTTTACATCATTTTCATATTGAGCAAAAGAACCAATTATATTCCTCATTAAGTTACCTGTAGCATTTTCTTCGTTATTTTCTGTTGCTGAAATAACCTTTATGCCATATTTTTGCAACTTACCAAATAGAGCAATCTGATCTTCTAGTTTTCTTGTAAATCTATCAAATCTCCAAACAATAATACTATCAATACTTTTTTTATTTTCAATACAGTACCTTATAAGATTTTGCAGTTGAGGTCTATTTGTTGTTTTTGCACTTACACCTTCTTCTTTAAAAATTTTTAAAATTTCATAACCATTTCTTGTAGCAAAGTTTTTGCATTCTAATTCTTGCTTGGTTAAACTAAACCCATGTCTGGCTTGTTCTTCAGTTGAAACTCTTGTGTAGATTATTGCTTTCATTATTTTTAACCTCAAAATAATTATTTACTATTACTTGCGACATTTGATATAAACTATATCTTATATTTTCTAACTCATCATTTGACAATTCATCTTCACTTAACCCTAAAATTTTACGACATTCTTCAATACTAAGCATTTGCTTATTCCCTACTGCTTGTATTGAAGCTCAAGTATTACATTGTCACTTCAAAGATATGATTTACTATAATAAATAGTTAAATTAGCTCAATTTATTCATTGTCGCTAATCTAGCCTTTCGGTTTTTTCAATTGAAATATTATAAGATTGACCTGTACCTTTTCCAATAGTTGTTTTAATATATTTATCTTGTTTTACAAGATTTTCCAATTCTTCATGGGTAATATCTGTATTATTTTTTATTTGAGTTGTTCTGAGTAATAATGATTTGCTGTTGGATTTCTTTTCTATTTTTATATGTTTTATTGCATCATCTCTGATAGTTTTAATAATTTTTTGTTCTTTGGAATTTGGCAAATCTTCCTTCAATGATAATTCATCTGTAATTGCTTTTTCGTTATCAGAATGAAAAATGTATTCTGCAAAAACACTTAAATATTTTGAAAAAGGTAAGACTAAAAAAGGCTTAAGTTGTTTTAATCCGTTTGTGATATTTAAAGCTAAATCTTTTTTTGTTAAATAGAAAGCATCACAATTATCATCTATCATTATAAAGAAACTTACACCTCTTTTATAAAAAGTAGATGCGTAAAAATCAAAATATTTATAATTAAATGTCCGATTTTTTACAAGAACATCAGCACGATCATCAATTATCTGTTGTACAATACTTTTAATTTGTTCGTTTGAATAACCAAACTTTTTTAAATCGTTTATAAGAAGTAATTGAACACCTGTTCTAATCGAATATTTCCGCCATTGAATGTTGCTGGTTCTTTTATCCTCAAATAAACCTTTTGTATTCCAATCATTAACTTTACGATAAGTAATTTCAGATTTATTATTGTTTGATAATTGTTTTGAAGCTTCAAATATTGTTTTTATCGATAAAAACGGATGAATAAAATAAGCTTTTAAAATGACTAACTCGTAGTATTCTGATGTATTCACAATGTTTTCTATAAAAAATGCGTTTTTATATTCATCGGCAGTTTTATAATCTTTTATATTTATAAATTTTGGATTAAAATTTTCTAAATCAATATTATTCATTTTTATACCTTAATGTATAATTTATCATAATGCATTATAATTATACATGCAAGTATAATTTAAGAAATATTAAATCTTTATTCCAAAACAAACCCATTAGAGTTTGAAACATTTATATCCAGAGTATTTGGAATATATTTATATTCAGAATTTCTATTAACCACAAGTCTTTCTAATTCATGTTCTATTTTAATAAGATTATTTTGAATACTTGTTTTATATTTCTGGAATTTATTTAGTTCATCAATAAGATCAAGTTTTATTTCTGGTTCATATCCTTTTTTCAAGCATGTAGAAAAATCCATTTCTATATCTGGATGTATTTTGGTTTCCAGATATTCTTTTTCAACTAAACATATTCTTCTAAAAGTCAATAAATTAGATAAAAGGATTTCCACCATTTGATTTTCGTACTCATTAGCCGGCATGAAACAATTATAAATAGATTTGCAAAAATCTTCATTATTTAATTTATCAAATTCCGTTGTTATCTTGCTAAAAAATCCATATTTTGTTGCATTCTGGCTTGATATAGCTTTTCCTTCTTTCGTTTTTACTCCACCTTTAATAGCATTCTTCCTATTTGCCTTGATTTGCTTTATTGTAGCCATAAGTATTTTCTCCTTACGACTATTATATAATTTTTTATAAATTTCTGCTTTTTGTACTAAATTTTAGAAATTATATAATCTTTAATTTGTGCAAATTTTTCTTCTTCATCTGGCTTTGCAAACATTACAGTATTTTCATCTTTTGTAGCATCAAACAACCCATTCTTACTTTCTTGGCTACCTTGAAATATTATCTGCAAATAACCACTTGTAACTTTACCACTTTCTTTATATTGCAAACCCGCTATGGATTTAAGAAATATTATTTTTGTACCATCCATACCATGTGTTATAAAACTAAGTGCGCCTTTCCGTTTTATTTCGATCCTATTTGGATACAATAGCATTTGCCCATTTACACCATTTGCCGTTATAATTATTTCTTCAACCATATTATTTATTCCTTTCTATATTTCATTTCCATCAACTATTAATTTTGTAGGAGTAAAGGAGAAATACAAATCTCCGCTTTGTCTGCTTATAGCCTTTATTTCAGAATAATATTCATCTTCATAAAATGTCATATCTATATCCGCTTTAGCTTTTTTAGGAATAATTTTTGTATTTTTAATTTTAAAATCTCCAAGATTATTATCCAATTTATCGCTTATACTGATAATTCCCTCAAAAGCTTCTATATCTATATCTTTAAGATTTTCTATTTCTGCAGTTATAATTAAATTACTTTGATAATTGGAAGTTTTAACTTCCCATGTATAATTATCAAATTTTAAATATCCATCCCTTATTTTTTGTTTTTCTGCACTATTAATTTTTTGTTGTTCGGCTTCCTTGTTTTCTTCTTCTAAATTTTTTTGTATTTTTTTAATCATCTGATTAAAACTTTTTCCTTCGAGGTAATCTATTTTATCTTCATTATCACCAAGTGATGCTAATTCTGCCATTGCAATTACAGCTTGAACTTTCTGATAATCATCTTTTGAACTGTTTTTTCTTATTCTTTCAATTACATTGTCATAATTTTTTCGTGTTACTTTGGTATTCATAGGATTTGTTAGTAGCTTAAATGCTAAAACAACAAATGATAAAATAATTAATGAACAAATAATATAAGTTATAATTTTCCACTTACTAACTATAAAATCTTTAATTTGTGTAAATATAATTTTTAGGTTTTTCATATTTTTACCTTTCTTGCATTCAAATGCAAATTTTGATTAATTTTATTTTGTAATATGCATATATACTTGCATAAAGGTAAAAGAAATTCAACTTATTTTGCGGTTAAGGTTAATTCATTTTTACAAGTATTTCATAAAGAATATATTGTGAGGTGAAAAATGTCTGAATTAAAAAAGCTTTTAGGAAAAAGAATTAGAGAAATAAGAGTGGCAAGAAATTTAACGCAAGAAGATTTATCAGAATTAACTGATATAGGAGCTTCTAGTATAAGTAAAATTGAAAGCGGTCATTTTCATCCTACAGATGAAAACCTTGAGAGAATTGCGAAAGCCTTAAAAGTTGAACCTTACAGACTATATATGTTTAATCATCAGAAAGATACAAAAGAACTCCTGCAAGACATCCAAACAATGCTAAACAAAGCAACAGATGAGGAAATAAAACTGGCTTATAAAGTTTTGAGCGGGATTTTAGATTAATCTTTATAACTATCTAAAAAACTTAAATATTCATTTAAGGAATTAAAAAATATTTTTTTAGAATACTTATAACCACATTCTAAACACTCAAAATCCACATTTATTTCCATAGCTTCAATAGGATCAATTTTATCCCATTTAGGTATATTAACTATAGCAAGATTTTCAGTTCTACATTTTGGACAGTATTTATTCATTATTTCATGCCTGTTACTAATATTAATTTGATTATAACATAATTTTATAGACAGTTTGTTTAAAGTATAATTCGTTTATGGATGAAAATATTGCAAATCTCAAACAATATATTGAAAAAGATATAGAAAATAAATCTATTGACTTTTTTTCAGAAAAAGAAATTGATAAGTCTTATATCGTAACAGAATTTGTTAATGATACTAATAAAACGGTTCGTTACAATTACATACTAGACTTATTACTAAATGCTTCTGAACAAAATAAATTAGCAATACTAGGAAATGGTGGACAAGGAAAATCGCAATTTCTTAAGATGCTATATAAAGATTTATACCAAAATGATAAATTGCCTATTTTTATCTCTTTACAAGATTTTGGATTATGGCAAAAAGAAAATGCTCAAAGAGGTTTACTTGAATATATTAAATATTTAACAGGTTTTGAAATTGACAATATAAAAACTAAAGTTATTATACAAGCTAATAATCTTAATAATATTGTTAATAAAGACTTCTATCTTTTATTGGATGGATTAGATGAGTATTGTGGAAATTATCGAAACCTCTTAAATAATGAATTATTTAGAAACAAATTAAACTTTAATATTGTAATTGCTTCAAGAAATACATGTTCAATGTACTTGAACAATTTTAATCTATTAAATATTCAAGCATTTAGCACTCAACAGATTTTAGAATATTTACTATTCTTTTTAGACAAACCGAATGCAGATAAATTATATAGTGCTATAAAAAGCAAAGATGATCTCTACACACTTTCAAAAACTCCGTTATTTTTAGCTTTATTGTGCAGAATTTACAAATCTAATCCAGAAAGTATCAATACAATTCATTCAAAAAGTGATTTTATACAACAAATTTTTGATGTTTTATGTGATGAAAAATTGATTGACAAAGCAAATAGAAAGCATCTTTTAGAAGAGCTTTGCAGTATTGCCTACAATTTAAAACTCAATAATGAGATAAATCCAAGTAGTGAACTATTAAAATTACAGCTTCTAGTTCCAGTAGGAAATACTTATCAATTTGTACATAAGATATTTGAAGATTACTATTCTGCTTTATTTCTCGCTAATAAAGGAACAGTTAATGATTTTTTAGACTACAAAAATGACATATATAATATTTTTTCAGCCAATTGGAAGCAAACTATAATATTTTGGTTTGGCATAGAGGCTATTTCTGATAAAGAAAAAATAAAATGTTTTAATAGAATATTAAAGTTTAAAGATAAAACATCCGGATGGTATCAAAAACGAGCTTTTTTGTTGTGTTGTGAAATATTAGGAGAGTATAAGAATATTCCAGAAAATAACAAAAAGAAATTATTAAACAAATTTATTGATATAACAAAAGATTATTATAATTTAACTGATGATAAAGAAATTGAAGAAAATAAGAAAAATAAAGACTCTGTTTATTTATTAGATTTGGCAAATGTAACTTATAATACAGATAGAAAATGTTTATGCAATCTTTTATATAAGAAACTAGAAAAAGCATGGAGAAAAAGAGATAAAAAAGCTCCATTTACAACTTATATAAATCGACTGGCTAATTTAAATTATAATACTATCAAATTTAAAAGTCTTTTATTTGATATATATAAAGAACGAAATAAACAATATTCACATGACTTGTTTCAAAAAGCTTTCAAAAGTTGTGCTTATAATGATATTAATACTATAGAATTTTTTATTGAAAGAATTGAAAATCCTATAAAATATGACTGTCAAAAAGAAAGAGAAGGATGGTATGTAAGAGGAGTTATTGATATATTATCTGATATAATTCCTAATAATTCTGAATATGTTAATAGATTATACAAACTTTATCAAAATGAAGCATTAGCAAATCAATATGGTGAAAATAAATCTATTTTTACAAGTAAATTGAAATCATTTTTAAGAAATAAAACTACAAATGAAGATATTTTAAAAGAAGTTGGAGTTGCAATATCATTTTTTGATAAAATTAACATCAGCATAAAAACTTATTTAGAAACAAGAAATGATAATTGTTTAGATGAACTTGTTTTAAATATAGAAAATGGTTTTATATCTCCTTCCATAGAATTAAGACAAGCTTTAGAAAGCTTTACAATAGAAGAACAAAAAGAATTTATAAAAATTATATTATTTGACAATCGATTTATAAAAGTGCAAAAAAGTCTTTTATGTATGCTTGCACATCCAAAATATAAAGAAAATGATTATATAATTGAATTATTTAATACTGCAAAAACAGATGCTGATAATTATCTATACGACAATCTACCTTGTTTAGCTTATGTTACAGGCATGATTGCAAAATCAGAAGAAATAATATCACAAGCAGTTAGTATATTAAAAGAGCATATAAAAAATAATGTTGATGATTTTGAATGTATTAATTGGTTAGGGCATATTGCATTGGAACATACCCAATATAAAGATACCATTATTGAGTTCCTTAAATCAATTCAATATACTGACGACAAAGCTAAAATATATGCTATGTTTTATATTGATATTGATGATCCAAATAAAATACAATATAAAAAATGTTTGATGAATTTAATTCTTGATAAAAATAAAAAAGATAAAAGAAATGACTATTTATTAGATTTATACCAGAATTGTTTAATTTGCTCAAATAATGAAGATTTAATAGAGTTTTCTGTAAAATTAATTAAATCCATCCCATTAAAAAACACTTTGAATAGGAATTTTATCTTTTATATTAGTCATATCTGTAATTCAGTAATTTGGAGAATAGATACTTTTAGATTAAAATTCAAAAACAAAACTATAAAAAAAATAATATGCTTTATAGGCAATATTTTCGTTAAGACTACAAATTCTATAAATAGAAAATATTTTAATCATAGATTTATATATCTTGATAATTGGTTTATAAGAAATTACATAACAAAAGATAATCAAAATTTGATTTTAAAATCATTAAAAAGAGAAAATTATGCCCCTATATTATGTTATTTAGCTTATGAAATGGACTATATTGACAGCTATAAAATTTATCATCCAATAAAATATAACATAATAAAATATAGAAAAATAACAGTAAAAAATCTTCAGTTTGTTTTTAAGTTATTAATAAAATTCTACTCTAATAATAAAGATATAATGAACAAGTTGTTTGTTTGTGTGTTTATAATACTTTGTATAACGATATTTTTAAAAGAACACAATAAACCTTTATCATTTACTAATTATGTGAAAACATTCATTTATAAACAGATAAAAGACTATGAATAGGATTATGCAAATACAACATTTTGCAATAAGGACACTTTTTCAATATCCGTCAAAAAAGACTTATCAATATTTTTTTTAGAATTGGCTTTATAATAATTATTGCAAAGAGCTTTAATCTCACTTGGTATAGAATTTTCTGATATTACTTGCCTAGAATATAGAGAAAATTTATTGTTAGAATAAACTATTTTTAAAAACCTTTGCTCTAAAGAACCATTTAATAAACAAAAATCAAAATAAACATTTAAATCCTGCTTAGCATTAATATTATCCAGAATTTGATAAAGTAGATTTATATGTTCAAAAGGACTTTCTGCACCACGAGGAATTATAATTACATTATTACCTGTGTAATCATATAAAAATGAAGATATTGAGTTGTCATAAATAACTTCTTTCATAGTATTCCTTTTAATAATTATATTACTTTATTTTTATGTACCTGTATTAATAAAGTAATTATTTGTTGAAAAATTGCTATTGCTTTATTTTTATCTGATACTTGTTCAGGCATTATACCATCGTTGTGAAACAGTTTATGTCTATTATTATGTATAAAATTGTATAAGTCATTAACTGTTTGTATGATTTTTTGATTGTTTTTAAAATTACTTTTAAATTCATCTTTTAAATTCCAAGCCGTACTTTGAACATTTGCTTCAAAATAATCAAAATTATTACTAGCAGGCATCGAATATTCCATGCATATTCTATTTAGAACACCTTCTATAATTTTTATAGCAGATGCAACACTTGCAAAATACTCCGGCAATTGAATTTCAGTAAAAACTAAGAAAGCAGACGTTTTTAGCCATTTTCTTTCAATTTCAGAAATTAAATTTTCATTTAAATATACTTCTTCTGTTAATTGACATTTGATATATTCTTCAAGTATTCCTTCGTCATAAGTAACTTGTAAAGATTGCATTTCTTCTTTGCTTTTAATATATAAAGATACGATCTCTCTTGCTTCTATGTTTAAATTAGAAGTTAATTCAATAAAAACTTCATCCCACAAATATGTAGATTGCCCTGTTAAAATAGCTCTATATGTTGTTGGATAATATTGAATAATAACTTTTTGTTTGTTTTTAGATATTGATAAGTTAATTTGAGTCAAATTACAATTAACTTCTTCAATAGTATAATCTTCCTTACTTGCATAAGTTTTTTTAATTTGTTCATATGTATCAGTAATTATTCCAACAAATTCTTGTTTTTTAGGAATAACTTCTGAAACATCGGATGTAATAATCATCAAAATTTCATTAGCGAGTTCTTGATTTTGCCCTTGTGGTACAACAGATAAACCTTTTGGGGTGTCATAGATAGCATACTTAAAAGATTTATGTCCGGCAATTGTAATATCATAAAGCCAATGACTAACTGATTTAGGAATTTCTTTTAGTTCGGTATTAAATTCATTATCCTGAAAATATTTTTTTAATTTTTCAATAAAAAGTTCTTTTGTTAGATTTATATTTTTCATAATTAAATATTTCTTTCATCTTAACTTAACAATAAATACAATAAAAATAATTATTTATAAAGATATTTTTTAATCAAATTTTTTATAATATTTATCGATACCTAATTTTTGTAATAATAAAATTATTAAAACTTCTTCTAAACAAATATCTAAAGTATGAATAGCTTTTTTATTTAATTGATCATCATTGGCAAAATGTATAGATATATTACTATCTTTAGGTAATTTTAAACTTCCATTTTTATACGGATGAGTAAAATAGTTTCTTAGATTCATTATTTGTTCACTTAGTTTATTGATTTGTTCTTCATATTCTGAGCTAAAATCTCTAAGATCTAATTCATATGTTATCCAGTCCTGTTCGATAGAATTAATATGAAATATTTTCTCAAAATTTTCTTTACTTAAATCCAATAAAGCTGATTTGATATCAGTTCTAGTATTTTGTCCTTTAGTAATAATATTCCCATATGTTTCCAATAATTGAGCTTTTTTATTTATATTATCAGATAATATTGTAGAATAGTTATAATTACATATTGAATTAATAATCAATTCATATTCATCGTAAAAACTTAGCCATTTTTCTATAATTGTTCCTAAATCATCTTTTACATAGTCATAAAAGATATTATTATCAGTATTAAAAAAGCATTCATTACATTCCTTAAAAAATTTATAGTCAATTCTATATTTAAATTTTTTAAACTCATATAATGACGTGATTTGTGCTATTTGATTAAAAAATAGTGAAAACAATTTTTTAATTTTATTTATAAGTTTTTTATAAAAAATAATATGATGAGCTTTTTCACCCTTTAACTCAATATAACAATATGGATATATTTCTATTTTAGGGAATTTTATAGAATGTCCATCTAGTTCATCTATAATAAATAATACAAATTGTTCATTAAGGTACTTAAATTTACAATTTATAGATTTATTGAAAATTTTTATTTTCACATATTTAGCATTCTTTTTGCCCTTTAATTCCATATTATTTTCATCAATAAATGAAATTTGCTGATTTTTACTAATATTAAAATGTGGATATAACCATTTATCTAAATCTTTTATTTTGAAACAAACCTTTTCTCTTGGCGTATCCACATCAATAAAAGTTAAGTCCTTGTCATCTTCAAAGTTAGTATATGAAATATATGAGCTAAACTCTATACAAGGACAAGTTATTCCTGCTATTTTATCACAATTTAAAAAAGTTACATTATAATTGTGTATATGCCCCTTAAATTTGCATTTAAGAGTTTGCATTCCAAAACCCCAGTAATCTTCAAAACGATTTAATAATTCTAATTTTAAGGAATTATTTTCATCTTTTCGCAATCTTACCTTTAATTTTACATTAGGATTATAATCTATTTCTCCATCTATTGGTAATTCAAAAGTATTCATAAAAATCCCATTGTTGATAATTATATCACAATAATTATGACACATTTCTTAATTCATATAATTGATACAATTCTACAACAATTTGTTTCGAAAATTTCTCAATATGGGGTACCATTAAAAAGAACCGCTAATGCGGTTCTTTTTTTTATTACTCCTGTTAAAATTAGCCCGAATGTGTTATAATAAGATAGTTATAATGAGTCTTTTATTCAAGGAGAGTTTATGCCTGCAATTTCTAAATCCGTATATATACTGTCGATTATAGATGCTTTTATTATTGCACTTGCTGCCATGTATACATTTATAAGTTTTATTCCGCATACAATACTTTTGTATATTGCTTTATGGTTTCTTGTTGTTACAATGCTTGTTCTTAACCTTAAAGGTTTATATAAGATAAAAACTTATAGACCGAAAAATCTTTATATGCTATTTGAAGGAGTTACTATTTCTACAGTTATTGCAGGAATTCCAATTTGTCTTATCAATTTTAACATTTTGACAGTACTTTTGCTTATTATAAATGCAGTATGCGTATTTTCTGGAATATTATTTATACGTATTGTACAGCTTACATATACAAAATGTTTTAAATCAACAAAAAATGTTTTAATAGTTGGAGCAGGTCAGGATGGAAAACTTATTGCAGAAGAAATTCAGGCAAGACCTGCACTTAAACTCAAGGTTGTTGGTTTTCTTGATGATAATATGAATACTATTGAAGACGAAGACTCCACGATTCCAATACTTGGATTGACATGTGATTCGGAAGCGGTTATTAAAGATAACAACGTAAAAATTGTAATAGTTGCTGTAAAATCCCGAATGGATTCTGTTATTTTAACAGATCTTATAAAAGGCATACCCCTGGGGGTTAAGGTATGGAGAATGCCTAAGTTTTATGAAAAAATCACACATAAATATCTTGTATCAAAAATGACAGTTAACTGGTTGTTCTACGCTTGCGTAAAAAAGAAAGCGTTACTATTCACTTATATAAAAAGATTTTGCGATATCATATCTTCTATTGCAATCATGCTTGTTACAATTCCATTATCAATAATTGCAGTGGTTATTATAAAATTTTCTGATTTTGGACCTATATTCTTTACACAAACAAGAATCGGCAAATTTGGTAAACCTTTTAAGATGATAAAATTTAGAACAATGTATCAAGACAAAGTTGAAGAAGATTTTGACGAAGATATCGACCAAGTCCATGCCGATGATAAAAGAATTATGCCATTCTGTAAATTTTTGAGAAAATTCCATATAGATGAACTTCCTCAAATGATTAACGTTTTGAGAGGCGAGATGAGTATTGTTGGACCGCGTCCGGTAAGAGAAGAAGTCTATTATGAAAATCGGGAAAAAGTTCCATTCTGGGAATGCCGAAACTGGGTACGTCCCGGCTGGTGCGGATGGCAGCAGATTAATATGACAGAACCTACATCAGAAGAACGTTTGGAATATGATTTATATTACATTAAACATCGTCATATTGTATGGGAATTTCTAATTTTACTTCAATTCATAGCCAAAGTAATTTGTGGCAGAGGCTAACTGGAAGAATTGCTTCCTGTTTTACTTTTATAATCAGGTAAGATTCCTTGAGATATCAACTTGTGCAGGCCATCCATTGTTACCAGTTGAGCTGTTCCAGACATAGGAGCTCCGTAATCAATACCGTTTGTTTGACCGGTAGTATCTGTGGATTTGATATCACATAACCATTAGCATCAAAATTAGCTCAAAAGATTTTTGAAGGAGTTCCAATCAGCGTCCAACCTTCACTTGTTGAGTAAGCAGAAAGGTCGATATCGTTTGCTAAAACAAATTCTGTATTCTCACCTATTAACCCATTATTTGTCATTGCGGCGAGTTTTGAAAGTTCGTCTGCTGTTGAGATGGAATGAGTACCACTTGTTAGTGATATTGATTCATCTACACTTGCTAACGTTGTCATTCCGGAAGTATCACGACGAGTTATTTCTTCTATAAATTGGCCTGACGAAGCAACAGATTCACCACTCGATGATAATAGATTGATTCCGTTGTATTCGGTTGTTTGCTTTATACGATTCAATTTTAGAACTATTGAACGAGCTTCGGAATTTATTGCATCAATAGATTTATCCCCAAAAGCACTATTCTAAGCTTGAGCTTGCTGTTTGAACCAGGTCTAAACCCATTGACGCTTTGATAGCCGCTTATTTTACTAGATAATTTCGTACTTATTGAATAGTTTGCAGCGTTGTCTTTGACATGTTTTTTCTTAAAACCAGTGGTCATACGTTCGATTGCCTGATTTAAACCATTGGTTGAGGTTTTTAAGCCCGATTGAACTATTAAGCTCGATAGATTGGTGTTAATTTTCATGTTAACTCCTCGCTTAAAAGCCCTAATAAACGAGAGTATCCGCCTACAGCTGTAGGGTTTTCAGGGTCGTTGATTAAACATATTTCGTTTAAAATTTATATAAATTTTGTTACAAATCTTTATGTTTTGTTTCTGCTATAATAAGGTAAATAAATAACACTTTAAGGGTATAAAAGGAGAAGTTATGCTGGAACTATTAAAAAAGAGTGCTATGGAACAGTCAAAAGCACTAAAAAATAAAGAAATTTCTGCTGTAGAGCTAACTAAAGCCTCTTTAGAACGAATTAAAGCTATTGATGAAAAACTTGGAGCTTTTAATTCTTTAACAGAAGAAATTGCGCTGGATACGGCAAAAAAAGTTGATGAAAAAATAGCTAAAGGGGAAGATTTACCGCTTCTTGCAGGAGTTCCTCTTGCCCTTAAAGATAACATGAACCTTATTGGTTCAAAAACTACCGCATCAAGCAAAATATTAGAAAACTTTGTATCACCATACAATGCAACTGCAACTCAAAAGTTGTTAAATAATTTAATTCCGATTGTTGGTAAAGCTAACCTTGATGAATTTGCAATGGGTTCTTCTAATGAAAACTCTGCCTTCAAAAAGGTTCATAACCCTTGGAACTTAAACAAAGTTCCTGGCGGTTCTTCCGGCGGCTCCGCAGCATCTGTTGCATCTTGTGAAGCTGCACTTGCTCTCGGATCTGATACAGGCGGAAGTATAAGACTTCCAGCCAGCTTCTGTGGCATAGTAGGTATGAAACCTACATATGGTAAAGTTTCAAGATATGGTTTGATAGCTTTTGCCTCTTCTCTAGACCAAATTGGACCTTTTGCAAGAACTGTTGAAGATGCAGCGGCTTTATTAGAAGTTATCTCAGGGTATGACAAACACGATTCAACTTCATTAAAGCTTCCTGTTGAAAATTACAGAAACAGCTTAAACAATGACATCAAAGGAATGAAAATTGGTGTTGTAAAAGAATTAGTTTCAGAAGGTCTTGCTGAAGATGTTCAAAAAGCAATCCAATCTGCAATTAAAACATACAAATCACTTGGTGCAGAAGTCGTAGAAGTTTCACTTCCTAACCTTAAGCACTCAATAGGTATTTATTATATTCTTGCAACAGCAGAATGCAGTTCTAACTTAGCCCGTTTCGACGGAGTTAAGTACGGACACAGAACCGCTGATGCTAAAAACCTGCTTGAAATGTATTGTAAAACACGTGCAGAAGGCTTCGGCCCGGAAGTAAAACGCCGTATAATGCTCGGAACTTATGCACTTTCTTCTGGATATTATGATGCTTATTACAAAAAAGCATTGCAGATGAGAAGAGTTGTTACAGAAGATTTCTTAAAAGCATTTGCACAAGTTGATGCACTTATTGCACCAACTTGTCCGAATACAGCATTTGATTTAGGAGCAAAAACTGAAGATCCGCTTGCTATGTATCTTACAGATATTGCAACAATTTCTGCTAACCTTGCGGGACTTCCTGCAATATCTGTTCCAGCCGGTTTTGACACTGAAGGAATGCCTATAGGACTTCAAATAATGACACCGCAGCTTACAGAAGCTAAGCTGTTCAATCTTTCTTATAAGTTTGAGCAGGCGCATGATTATTATAAACAACTTGCAAATATATAAAAAGAAAAGTCTGAGCTTCGGTTCAGACTTTTCTTTTTAATTACTTTTTCCCGCTCTATATCCACAATATGAGTAAACAAAAGGCAGTGTTCTTTCTAAATGAAGTTTATCTGCACAAGGAAATTTTGCCAGAACGAGAACCCCGAGAGCATCATCGACATTTGCAATACAATCTAATAAAGTTAATTTTCTATCTGGAACTTTATCATAAGGATCACAAATTAGATTGGACAATGATGCTGCACCATACATTCCAATTAGCAGACCTCCAGCCATTGCCATAATTTTCCCGGGAATATTGTTAAAATTTTTACTGGCTTCACAAAGTTTTAAACCTCCGCCAACAACCCAGGCTGGAACAGATGCATTTAAAAATTGGAAAATACCTTCTTTTAGTTTATTTTTATTTGTTTTTTTATCTTCTCCTATCATACCGGCTGCAACACCTCCAACGATAGAACTTCCGGATAAGACAACCATATCACTCAGGCCATATTGCAACTTGAATGGATTTTTCACTTTATGTTTTTTCATCATAAAAAGCATAGGTATAATGGTTCCCGCAACAGCACCAATACCAGATTTTATTTTATCCTGAGTATTAACCTCTCTATACTGTGCTTTATGTCGTTTTGCAATAAAGGAGCTTACGGCTGATTTATTATTTTTATCGCCGTATTCCGGGTGTGAATCTAATCTTTCCAGCGTAGGGTATCTATAATTAATACTGCTAACCATAATTTTTATTCCTACGCGAATTATAGCGCACTTTATCCAACTCCGCAAGGTTAAGAATTGTAAAAAATATTTTTTTGAAAGGCAATATTGTTTGTTCACGCGTTTTACAATAGGAAAGGAGTGTTGTATGGGTATTGATATAAAAATTACAAATAAGCTAGATAATAATTGCGTTCAGGTTGAAGTGAACAGCAATAAAGGCGGGCAGAGTAAATATTTTAAAGTGCCTGTAGATAAAGCAGATTCATTCATTGCAAATTATAAAAAAAATGATAAAAACACATCCTTCATTACAAACACAGCATTTGTTTCGTCTATTTTCGGCGGTGTACTTCTTTCTAGTTTAGCAACTAAAAAGTTTATAAAAAGCGGAACTCTAAGGTGGATTATAAATACTTTAGCAGGCATTGCCGGTGCAACAGGTTCTGTTGTAGCTTCCAGCAACTACATTGAATCCAGAAACAATAAACTTCTTAAGCAGCATAATGCTCAACAAATTTACTATCAAGCCTGATATTAAGAAACTCCCTGAGCTCCTGATACAATTTCAACAATTTCCTGAGTAATTGCAGCCTGACGCGCCTTATTGTAATCAATAGTTAGAGTATTAATCATTTCTTCGGCATTATTTGAAGCAGCAGACATTGCTGTCATTCTAGAGGCAAGTTCACTGGCATTCGCTTCCAACAATGCTTGATAAATTGAATTTGTTATATACATAGGTACAAGCTGCTGCAGTACAGAGTGCGGAGATGGTTCAAATTCCATAACCGGATCTAATTCGTGCGCATCTGCTTGTTCTACTTTTACCGGCAAAACATCCCAAGATACTACATTGTAAGACATCATATTATTAAAATGAGTTGTTATAATATCTATTTTATCGATATGGCCTGATACAAAATCTTCTGCAATATCTTCTGCAATAATATTAGCACCCGTTGCTGTAGGATCATTTGCAATACTTATATAACCCTCTTTGAGTTCAAAATACTTACCGGCGTGTTTAAACGCAGAAACAGCTTTTTGTCCTACAGGATAAATAACGGTATTAACCCCGCGTTCTTTATTAGCTCTTATTCTTGCGATAGCAGTTTTAATAATATTAGAGTTATATGCACCTGCCAAACCTTTATTTGATGTTATAACAAGCAGTCCCTCTGTTTTTATTTCTCTTTTTTCAAGCAGTTCTGGATAATTATCCAGTGCACGCTGAACATGAAGTCCCGCTACTGAATACTCACCTACTGTTGCAAGCATTTTTCTAAACAAATGTAATAATTCATCAGAAAAAGGACGTGCAGCTTTCACGGTATTTTCCGCTTTTTTAACCTTTGCAGCAGCAACCATTTTCATTGCTTTAGTTATTTTTTTTGTGTTCTGCACACTTGATATTCTGCTTTTTATATCTTTTAAGTTTGGCATTGCTATATCCTATCTTAATTTTAAATCAAGCCCTTTTTTAATAAGTAAAATTGCTAATAAGATTAATAAAACTGATTCTAACCAAGGGCAAGGAATCATGAAGAACATAAATGACTTAACAAGAATATACAGAAGCAAAAATGCACCAATAAGCATAAATGCAATTCTGTTAAATCTCCATGCACCTTCTGAATTATCTTTAAAATAGTTTACAAATTCTACATCAGCAACATGTCTGCATGCTTTTGAACCTTTACATATAAATGTATTTTTATATTCTTCTGCACATTCTAAACATAAAGCTTTTCCACAGGATTTACATACTGCAAAAGCGTCCCTATCGTGGTGATTATAACACTTCATACGCTATTCCCTCCTTATAAATTCTTTCCGTAGGTTTCTAATTGAATCTTTAGTGCCTCTATATCTTCTTCAGATAATTTAGCTCCTTCATTCAATCTTTTGCTCAATTCAGGCATATTAGCTTCAAAATATTCAAACCAGCCGTTTTTATAATCATTGATATTTTTATTATCAATATCATCTAAGAAACCTTCATTTGCAGCAAATAGAATTGTTACCTGTTGCGCTACAGACAATGGTTTATACTGTGGTTGTTTTAAAACTTCTGTAAGTTTTTGTCCCCTTAAAAGCTGTTTTTTAGTCGCAGCATCTAAGTCAGAAGCAAATTGAGCAAAAGCTTCAAGTTCTCTGAATTGAGCCAAATCAAGACGAAGCTTACCTGCAACCTGCTTAATCCCTTTTGTCTGAGCTGCACCACCTACACGCGATACAGAAATACCGGCGTTAATAGCAGGTCTTACACCAGAGTTAAACAAAGCAGATTCAAGGAATATCTGACCATCAGTAATAGAAATTACGTTAGTCGGAATATAAGCCGAAACATCACCAGCTTGTGTTTCAATAATAGGAAGTGCTGTAATACTTCCACCACCAAGCTCATCGTTAAGCTTAACAGCTCTTTCTAGTAGTCTTGAGTGAAGATAGAAAACATCTCCAGGATAAGCTTCTCGTCCAGGTGGTCTTTTAAGAAGCAAACTCATTGCACGATATGCCTGAGCGTGCTTAGTTAAGTCATCATATACTATTAATACATGCTTACCTTGCTCCATAAATTCTTCTGCTATTGCTACGCCAGCAAATGGTGCAATATATTGAAGCGGAGCAGGTTCATTAGCTGTTGCAGAAACAATGATAGAATAATCCATTGCCCCGTGTTTTTCTAATGTTTTAGCCAGCTGTGCAACAGTAGAAGCCTTTTGACCAACTGCAACATAAATACAAATTACGTCGCCGCCTTTCTGGTTAAGTATAGTATCAATTGCAATTGCTGTCTTACCGGTTTGTCTGTCGCCGATAATTAATTCTCTCTGTCCTCTTCCTATAGGTGTAAGAGCATCAATAGCAGTTAAGCCTGTCTGAAGCGGCTGATGAACAGATTTTCTTGCAACAATTCCAGGAGCAACTCTTTCAATAGGACGAGTTTTATCTGTAACAATGTCACCTTTTCCATCAATCGGGCGACCTGTCGGGTTTACAATTCTTCCTATAAGAGCATCACCTACCGGAACAGAGGCAATTCTACCAGTAGTCTTTACTGTCATACCTTCTTTTATATGAGTATACTCACCCAATATTACAACACCAACATTATCTTCTTCCAGGTTTAATGTTATACCTAGAGTTCCTTTGCCATCTTCAAATTCAACAAGCTCGTTTGACATTACATTGCGCAGACCGTATATTCTTGCAATACCGTCTCCTACTTCAAGTACACTGCCAATATTAGAAATCTCTGCTTTTGCTTCATAATTTCGAATATTTTCTTTTAATATAGAGCTTATTTCATCAGGATTTATTACTGCCATTTTCTACCCTTTCATTTATACCAAGCTTGTAATCTCTCGCTATCTTCTGAGAGCCATTTGCCCCTTTAAATCTTCTAACTTATGTCTGATACTGTTATCTACAATCGTTTGATTTATATTAAATATCAGCCCGCCTATAATATCAGAATCAACATGCCATTGGACACGAACATCCTTTTGCAGTTTATCTGCAACTCTATTTCTAATAGCGTTTTTCTTATCATCATCTAATTCAATAGCTGAAGTTATATCAACTCTCAGAATATTTTTTAATTCCTCAAGTTCTTTAGAAAATTCCTCTGCGACTGCATCAAGTATCCCTAGTCTGCCTTTTAAATTTAAAGTAGTTATAAAGTTAAATACTATAGGCATTAATTTATTTTGAAAAAGTTTAGATAATACTGCCTGCTTTTCTTCTATAGAAATTGAAGGATTATTTAATACTTCTGAAAGTTGTTTTGATGACTTGATATTTTCATCTACTTCTCTCAAATCATCAAGAATATCTTCTTTTGAAATTCCCGGATCCTCTTGAGCCAGTTCCATAAGTGCCTTAGCCCAACGTTTTGCAACAAGTTCAGAATCTTTAAAATTTACGCTTGTACCCATCAGATTTCCACCCCATTTATAGCATCGACACTTTCATCAATTAATTTATTATGCAGCTCAGGATTATTTCTGAGTTCATTAATTATATGATTTTTTGCCACATCTACTGACGCTGCAGAAGCACGCCTCATAATATCATTTCTTATTAAACCGGCTCTGGCATCAGCTGTTTTCTTTGAATTATATTTTATATTTTCTACAGATTTTTCTGCATCTTCAAGAATTTTACCGCCAACCATACGAGCATTTTCTTCTGCTTTTTTAATGATTTCGTCGATTTCCTCTTCTATATGAGCAACAGATTCTTCTATTGCCTTTAATGTTGATTCAGAGTCTGATTTAGCCGTCTTAGAGTTTTCAATATTATTAACAACATCTTTCTTTGCAGCTTCAAGTTTTCCTGTCACATTTATCTTCTTACATACAAAAATAATTATAGCAAGGAATATAACAAAGTTGAAAAGATTTGTTCTGCCTATGTAATTGATAATTTCGCTGATACTTTCCATGTTTACCTCTGTCATTTACCCCCTGTTACCTACCCCTGATAGAGAATCCTATTAACTGCATCGTTGTCAAATCCTTGAACTTCACTTCTGTATCCAATCATTTTTTCAACAATATCATTTGCCAAATCAGTCATTCTTCCTTTAAGACCTTCTTTGGCCTCATTAGAAAGATTATTCAGATTTTCGTATGTTTGCATTAATTCATTATCAGCATCACACTGTGCATTTTTAAGAATATCATTTTTCTTATTTTTAAAATCTACAACTGAATCTGAATACTTATTTCTGGCGTCATTTCTAGCTCCTTTTAGCTTTTCTTCTTTTTGAGCAGAAATCTCATTTGCTTTTTTATGGTTTCTATCTGCTGTACGCAGGTTTTCATCCACAAACTCTCGTCTTTGAGCAACAATATTGTTAATTGGCTCATATAGAATTTTGTTCATCACAAAGACAAACAATACAAATGATATTATAGTTACTAAAAAAGTTCCATTAAATTCCATTTTTTTTTCAACCTATGGGCGAGAAATCCCCAGCACCGCTACCATCTAATTTATATTACAAGCCCATTCACCTTGTAGTCACAACTCGAGGTTGACCTGTAATCTCTAAACCAACTGAGCCGCTCCACCAATGTCAACCGACCCAATATAAGAGTAGGCTTCGCCTACCCCATCATTCCTGATAACTTCATAGCAATAACAAGTGCATAAATTGCACAAGCTTCAGCAAGAGCAGCACCTACAAGGAAGAAACCAACTGCTTTACCTGCGATTTCTGGTTGTCTGGAGATAGCGTCCATCAAACCTTTAGTAGCAACACCAATACCAAGTCCGGCACCGATTGCCCCAAACCCCATTGCTATACCTGCACCTAGTTGTGCTAAATCAGAAATTGTTTTTACTTCTTCCATTTTTCTCTCCTTCTTATTTTATATATAACCTATTCTTCTGTATTAACTGCTGTGGCGATATAAACCGTTGTCAGCATTGTAAATACGAGCGCCTGAACACAGGCCACCAGTATTTCAAAAAACATAATCGGAAGCGGCAATCCCCAGGCACAAAGCCCTAAGAGAGCTGTGATAAGAATTTCTCCTGCCAGAATGTTTCCAAAAAGTCGTAACGCAAGAGTTAAAGGTCTTGTAAATAATTCAAGTATCTCTACAAGCATCGAAATTATACCAACAAATGAAAATTCGTGAAGCAGGAAATGTCCTTTTTTCTTTATCAACCCGGCTGTTACATAATAGATGAGAACAATAACTGCAAGACCTGCTGTCAAGTTTATATCATTAGTCGGGGAAGCCAGCTCACCTTGTTTAAGTTGAATCATTTTAAAAGGAAGCTGTCCCATAATATTTGCAGTTACAATAAATAAAAATAATGATGCAATAAGAGGAAAGTGTTTTTGTCCTTCTTTTGGCATCATGTTATTAACCAAATTAGAAAAATATCCAAGTATATTTTCAAACACAAGTTGAAGTTTTGTCGGAAAGATTGTTAGTTTTCTGGTCGCAATGAAAGACACAATTATCAAAAATGCCATTGCTGCCCACATTGTAACAAGTGTATCCATATTAAATGCCATAGAATGTCCGGCAATAACTTTATTTACAATCCAATGTCCTTCGCTCATTGAATAACCTCTCTCATTCCATCTGATAGTAGCACAAAATATCAACTTATGCAACGAAAATTTTAGTCAAGATGTATTTCAGCTGAATCCTGAGTCGTAATTTCATTCTCGGTTTCGTAGTACTCCTGTGAAAGTTGAGTATCTGTTACTTTAACATCTACCAGTTTTTTAAGAACTTCAATATAATCCAGACATTTTTTTCCTTTTACACCAACTGTTTCCATTTGAATTTCGCCGTTTGGTAAAAGTTTTATCTTTAATTTCTTTGACATATTACCTCTAATCTATGTTTACCGTCAAAACGATTGTATTATCGTCATAGACTTCTTCACTTTCAATTTCCATGTTATTTTCTTTAAGTTTTTCCGTAATACTTCTATAACTTTCTTCCTGAACATTTAGAGCATATTCTGAGCTTAAGTCATTAAGTTTTTGTTCGGCACTTTCCGTATCAAGATATTTTATCATAAGAAAATAAGGTTTATCAGCTTCCATACGTTCAAAAGCCAGCTCATAACTGCCGGTTCTGGCAGTAATTTTACCGTACTCATTTTCTTTTAAGTTACTCACCCCGTGCTCTTCAAGAGTTTTAATCAAAAGCTCTTTATCCACAAAGGCTGTTTCAAAGCTTTTTTCCAGAAAATGTTTATCAGAAATAACCCTCACATCATCACAAACTGTCGGTAAATCTATATCACCTGAAAAGTCTATGTTGTTCATTCCTTCATTATCTAAAGCAATTTCTGAATATGGAACATTTGCAAACACTGCTCCAACTACCCAGGCTATTGCATATGGAAGAGCAAAAACTGTACATGACATATTAAAATTTCTCCTATTATGAATTAGTAGCTATACCTATGTCTACCGACCAGTTGTCTACGTGCGCGACACTAAAAATCTAACGTTCTGCCGCCTCTGCTTGTAGAAACATTATCTTCGTTAATTTCTTTTGTATACTGTTTAAGATTTGCTGTTTTGGTAGCAGAAACAGCTCTTACATTTGCCCAGGCTCTTAAAGCAAGTATTTGTTCTCGCTGAGTCATTGAAAGCGGTACTGTGTTTGCAATATTTTTTGCCAAATCTTCAAACTTAAGCGGTCTGCTTTCAAAAAAAGCGTCGCATAGAGATGATATAACAACCTGTTCGATTTCAGAGCCGATAAACCCTTCGGTCATCTTAGCAAGTTCAGTACAAATATTCTTCATGCCGGCAACTTCACTTGCAACTTCTTTATCTTTTAAACGTCTTTCCAGATGAAGCTTAAAAATTTCTTTTCTTTCTGCAAGAGTAGGCAAATCAACAAAGAAAATTTCATCAAAACGTCCTTTTCTTAATAGCTCAGGAGGAAGGTTGCTTATATTGTTTGCTGTTGCAATTACAAATACAGGCGCTTCTTTTTCCTGCATCCATGTTAAAAATTGTCCGAAAATTCGTGAAGAAACGCCGCTATCACCATTAGAACCTAAGCCGCTTAAACCTTTTTCAATTTCATCAATCCATAGAATAGAAGGTGCTACCGCTTCTGCAGTTGCAAGAGCTCTGCGCATATTTTCTTCAGAACTTCCTACAAGTCCAGAGAAGACTTTTCCAAAATCAAGTTTCAATAGCGGGAGCTGCCAGATTGTGCTCATTGCTTTTGCAGTCAAACTCTTACCACACCCGGGAACGCCGGTTACAAGAACACCTTTTGGTGCAGGTATACAATATTTTTTTGCCTGCTCTGACCACGAATTATTACGCTTCAAAAGCCAGTTTTTCAAATTATCCAGTCCCCCGATATCTTTTATTGAGTAATCGGACTGAATGAACTCTAGTATGCCGGTTTTCTTAATAACTTGAACCTTTTCCTGCAAAATCACAGGTAAATCTTTAATATCAATCTTGCCATCATTAACCATTGCAAGAGCAAATGCACTTTCTGCTTCTTGAAGTGTCAGCCCCAATGCAGCTTTACAGAGTCTATCTTTATCATCCTCTGACATAGAGGCCTCAACTCCAGCATTTTGTTTCAGCATTCCATCAAATTTATTTCTAACTTCCTTTAACGTCGGAAGCGGAAAGTCAAAAATTGTAATTTCCTTTTGCAAAGCTTCTGGGATTAGAAGTTCAGGCGCTACTAAAAAAATAGTTTTTCTCACAGCCCCCAGCTTCAAATCCGGAATTATGTCGCGCATTTTTCTAATAACGTTATAATCCGGAGTCCTATTTTTAGGCCCGAAATTGACATAAAAATCATAAATTATAAATACCGCATCTTTTTCATATCTGCGAATAAATTCAAGCATCTTACAAGGGCAAGCTGTATCATTTACAGTCTTTGAGGTTGTTGTGTTGTAAAGTCCGTTAGTTTGTGTCCATGTAAAAACTTCACGTGCAAACTTTACCTGCTTAACATCTGTAACAACAGATTTAATATACTTTGTAACTCTGTCCTCTTCAAAAGTTGTTATGTATATAACAGGAAATCTTGCTCTTATAAGGTTTGATAATTTGTATGCGCTCATTATACCCTCACTATCATTATCTCTTTATATCACTTTTTAAGCATTACTAAATCAATCTTTTGCAGTATCTCATCAAAGTTTCCCATTCCATTCATAAAAATAACCCCGGATTTAGAAATATTTACCTCAACTTTGTTTTTATACTTTGCAAAAATTTCGTCATTGTATCTGCTGGTTAAAAAATGATATCTTTGATTAGAAGAACCGCACCAGGGACGCGAGTAATCAATCTTATCAATCATAAACTCTCCGTCTATAAGCAGGTCAATATTATTCAACAATTTTTTATTTAAAGGATTTACCCTCAAATCTTCAATTAAAGCTCCGGTAAAACACAGCACACTCAAACCGGCTTTTCTTACATTTTCTGCGATTATCCCCAATGCCTCCGGCTGTTCAAAGGGTTCTCCTCCCAGAAAAGTCACTCCCTCAATATCTTTTTGCGCAGCTATATCGGCGATAATTTCTTTTACCTCAATTAATTTACCGCCGCTATGCGGCCAAGTATGAACAGCCTGACATCCTTTGCAATGCCTTGAACACCCTTGAACCCATATGCAATAACGTGTACCCGGGCCTTCAACTTTAGTCTTTTTGAGAATATTGAAAACTCTAAGCTTCATAAATCAACTTTTCTTTCCTGGAATCGTTCAATTTTACCCGTATTTTTAATTTTATTCACACATATTAAATTTATAAGCTGATCCTGCATATGGGGTTTTATCTTTAAGAATGCAAAAAACTCATTGATATTTTTAAAACCGTCAATTTCTTCTCTTTTTTTTATGGATTTCTTAGCCATGATTACGCTAATACCTGGTAAAGCTGCAATTTCTTCTTCAGAAGCATTGTTGATGTCAACTAAATTTCCGGATTCCGGTTTAATCTTTGCCGGAATAATATTTTGTTTTTCAGGCATTTCCATAATTTTTTCATCAACTACAAGATTATAACGCCTGCAATCTTCTATCAGGCCATCATAAGTCTTGTTGTAGCTAAAATTTATACAAAACATATTCCAGAGTTCAATCCAATCATGAACATTTGATTTCACAACCTTAAACGTCCTGTAATCTCCGCCATCAGGTTTCTTTTCCACACCTATTATAGTCATTTCATCAATCATACTAATATAGCAGTACTGATTAGAAAGTTTAAGATTACTCCATATATCGTCATAATGACCAAGAAAAGCTTTTGCTGCATATAGAGCAGCCTTTCGTCTACTAGTAGTACCGCTGTCTACAACGTTTTTCTTAGAGAAATATGTAAAGCATACATAAGAAAATATAAATACCACTGAAATAACAATTGATGGAATTGGAAACATTGTAAACAATAATATTAATAAGGCTATTGCAGTGCCTATTAAACGCATTTTTTGCATTTACCATAACCCTCTTTAACAGATTGTATAAACTTTTCGATAGTACAATCCCGCACCTGCGAGTGACAATATTATATCAGGCATAAACGCTGCGAGCATAGGTGTTAATGATCCGGCTTCTCCAAAAGATATTGACAGAGCTCTGATTAAGTAATAAGCAAAAATAATCAGAATACTAAACAAAAACCCTCTATTATACCTTACTCTCGGAGGAGTTATCGCTAACGGAACACCTATCAATACAAGTACTATAGTGGTAAGCGGTAATGCTATTTTATCAAATAAGCTTATTTTCAAAATGTGTTTATCCGGAATATCTGACTTAGCAAGAACACTGCAGAGCTGAATGAAATTATGCTGGTTTGCAAGATTCTTATCTAATTCTTTTGTCAAATCCATTCCAAATTTAATATTAGTATGTTCAAAAAGAGTTGTATCAAGTGTTTTTCCACTATCTGTAACCGTATAAATAGCACCTTTTTGGAATATCCATCCACCAGGTGTTGTAGCGCCTTCTCTTGCTTGAAGCACTTGTATTGTTCCTTCCTTAGAAGCATCTAAAACAGTTATATTATGCAGTTTTGAATCTGTGCAGTCACCAACATAGAATAAACGTTTAAGCAAACCGCCTTCTTTTGTTTCTTTAAAAGTAAAGTTCTGTTTACCTTCCGGAACATTTTTCTGACTAAAAGCCACACCCGCCAGCTTTGTTGATAATCTTGTTGAAAAAGGTACAACAGTTTCATTAATAACAAAGCTTATACAAGCCATAACAATCGCAAAAATAAATATTGGTTTAGCGATACGGTTCAACCCGATTCCGCACGCTCTCATTACAGTTATCTCTGAACTCAAACTCAAGCCGTTCAACGTCATTACTGTTGCAAGCAATACTCCCATTGGAATTGTCATCACAAAAACTTCCGGAAGGTGAAGAATAATCATAAGAATTGCATACTTAAAAGGAATGCCGTACATTGAAATTTGTTTGATAAGAGTTATAAAAGTATCGGAAGCAAAAATGATTGAGGTAAAAACAAGTACACCCATAATAAACATCTCAATTACCTGCTTAAGGATGTATTTATCCAGCCTCTTCATATTTTTTAGATTATATATTATATTCTTAATCAAATCCTTCATAAGCTCTAAAATATTATACCAGAAAGGGGGAAATAGGCAAAGCAAAATACAAAATTATTTCACCTCTTTAAGGAATTTTACAAAATAAGATGCCATTGCAGGCACAGTACTTAGAATAATCAAAACATTCATAATGCCAAATTTTTGTGCAACAGCCCCTAAAACCGACATACAAAGCGCTACCGTACCCACACAAAAACCATTGATAAACCCGGCCACAATACTTTTATACTTCGGCAGCGTCCTTTGTGCCCAAACCATAGTGACAGGCTGTGCAAGCATTGTTGTAAAACCTATTATAAAAAATACTAGTATAGACAAAACCGGCTGTGTTTTATAAATTAATCCGAAAATTAACATCATTGGGAAAGTTGCCCACATAGAAAAATAGACTACAGGTTTTGAACCAAATATTCTTTCAGCTTTAGGGCTTAAAAATGAACCTAATGCTCCGGCAAATACAAATAAGAATAAAGCAAAACCTATATAAATAGGCGAATATCCCATTGATTTCCATAAGAATGGAAGTAATATACAGGAGCTACTGGTTATAAGAGATTTCATCATTGCAACTAACATCAAGTAGTTCATTTGACGACAGCCAAGAATTTCTTTAAAAGAGATAATAAAATCCTTGTGTTCAGGCTGCTTCTCTATTCTAGAAAGCTTTGGTACAAATATAAACATCATAAACGCTAAAGCAAGCCCAAATAGAGAAGTATAAGAAACGACATCGAGACCCAAAAACTGGGTTATCCATGTTGCCATAAGAGGGCCGAATGCAAACCCTAGCGAGCCCATGCTCATAAAAATACCCATTGTATTTGAACAATCTTTACCGGAGAAGTAATTTATAAACCCCATTGCCTGAGGATGGAAAAAGCTTCCGCCCAAACTGCCTAATATCATAAAGATAAGAAGTATAAATACATTCGGTGCAGCAGGGGTCAATGGAATAAACAGTGACGCCAGTATTAACCCCCAGAATATAAAAAATCGCTTCAAAATATTGTCTGCAAAAAAGCCAAATATAGGCTGAAGCATTGATGAACAAATGTGTGAAATACTAATAATAATAGTAGCAACTGCCATTGAAAACCCGAGTTTTGCTGCAATAAAAGGCATAATTGGATTTAAAAAACCGCTGTATACATCCGCAAATAAATGCGCCAAACACAGCCAAATTATAGCATTTTTTGTATTTTGTAAACCTTTTTCCATATCTATATTATATTTCAAGACTATTTATATTTTCAAATATATAGAGCTTCCATTATATTGTAAATTTTTGTAACGATATATATAAAAAGATTAAAGTTTACCCAAAATATGCCGTAATAAAAAGTAGAACATTTTATACATATTGTTATCTTAGTTGCTAAAATCTTGTTATATTTGCTTTTTTAGCCATTGAGATTTTAATTATTTTTTTACTTTAATATGTATTTTTTCCTGTAATGCTTTATTTCTGCGTAATTTTATTAAACATAACATTTTGTATAAAACGTTACGTAAAAGAAAGGAGCCAAAATGACTTTTATTAGTAATCACAAACTGGTACAGCCACAGCTTATTTTGAAGAAAAAGGTAGAACCAGCAGAGGTTGAAGAAAAAGAAGAACAAAACAAACAAGAAACTACAAGTACAAATAATCAGCCAACTATTATTTTAGATGATTCTTTTAAATTAAAAGCTTATCAAGTGCAAGAGATGACTAAATTATTGCAAAAAGGATTTACAAAAACAGATATTGATAAATATTTTGAATGGAATAGCGAAACAAAAAAATATGAGATGAAACCAGATATTCAAATTAACGGTCAAAATGTTTCGTCGGAAGATCAACTATTAGCATTATTAATTGACACAGTCATGGAAAAAATAGATGATTCAATAAACAAAACGTATGAAATCTTTAATAATGCTGAAAGTGATAAAACCACCAATGTAGAAGAAACGGATAAGAGTAATAGTACTACAAATAGTGATTCAATTGTTGAAGTGGATGGAATCAAAGTCGATTGTTCCGCGTTTGGAACTTATATAAAAACAATGCCTATTACAAAAAATACATCTACAGCAATTATTCTAAACGGATATAAAGAACAATTAAAAAGTCAGTACGGTGATAAACTGAGTGATGATGTCTTTAATACCACATATGAACAAACTGTTGCGGAAACTGTAAAAGAAGTAAAATGGACTCAGCCCTATGACAATGCACCTATACAGGTTGAAACTAAGGCCCTTTTTGAACAATTTATTACAAAATTAAATGCCGCAGTCGAAAATGCACAATTAACAGAAGTTGTTTCTTATGACGAATTGAATGATTTGTACGCCAATATGACAAGCATACGCAATGACCTTAGTGAATTATTACTCCCGGAACTTAACGAGGATAATTATTCAATGTCAGCCATTACTCAATTCCTTGATAACCATAATATAAAAGATGTAAACCCTGAAGATATTTATGACAAAATTCGGGAAATATACAATACCGGCACTCCAATGACCGGTGCGCAGCGTCGAAAAACGCTTTTAAATGATTTTGCTAATACACTTAAAGAAAAAGTTGCAGAACAATTCTTGCAAGAGCATTCTATAACAGGCTATTCTGCACAAGAGCTTGTAGGCAGTATTGATAAAATCAGAGAAGAAGCTTCCAAAGGCGGCGGAATGACTGCTGCACAAATTCATCTTATGGGCTTAACAGATTTGCAAAAAGAACTCAATACAGCTGCTACAAATGATACCAAGAACGATACAGCAATTAATAATGTATACGATGATTTAGCAGCCCAAAAAGATACTTTCAAACAAACACTCTCTGATATCTTTGACAATGATATTTATGTGGAAACAACACTTGATGTATTTACCGACAGAGAAATTGACACTTTTATCGACTCGGTAATTACTGAAGTCGCAGGAAATCTTACAAATTTTGAAAATTATGACATTAATAAACTTGTTGAAGAGGTTAATGCAAAACTAAAAGAACATTTGCAAACAGACCCGCTTGCTCCGATGAATATAACAGATAACCTTTTGAATACAGCCGATTACCTGCTGTCTGACGAAGAAAAAGCTATGAAAGCGGATATGCAGGATATAGAATTTGACAAAGATCCTGAAAAAATTGACGGCAGCGGATTTGATTACAACGTAATGACTGATGCCGGTACGACTATTGCTTCTATGACAACTGATTGGGATTACATGGATATAGATACGGCTCTCAACAGTAAAAATCTCTGGGGTAATTTTTCAACAAATACAAGCTCCGCAAAAATATACTCTAATCTTGAACAAATGAAACCGCAATTAAAGGCATACATAAAAGAACAAATGGAAGCAAACGGGTATGAGTATGACGAAGCAAATGTCGATAAATATTTGAATTATTATATCACAGAAGCCGTACGAGAAGGCATCCAGGCAAAATATCACGAATCAATGCCGGAAACATATCCTGATACAATTCTTTCGTCAGACTGCACTATTCAGGATTTAGCAGAACTTCTGGTCACAAAAGTTAAAGAAGAACTCGCAGAAGGCGAAAGTGCTTTCGGCACAAACTGGCAATCAGAAGATACGGATCCGCTCTTATTAGCAACTTCTGATTACTTTCTGACCGGTGAAGAAAGAATTCAAAAAGCTCTGATGAATAATAAAAAATCAGGTTTGTAAAAATCTTCAGAGGGTGACTAAAAAGTCACCCTCTTTTATAAACACTTCAAAATTGATTAATTGATATAACAGTGTTATAATGAGTGCATGAGTTCGGAAGCTGAAGATAAAAATTTAAAAATGGTAGGGCTGGAACTCATGTTCCTTACCCCGGAAAAATACAGCCACGAAGACGGTATTACTGCCGTTGAGCTTGCTAAGCTTGTAAATCTGCCGCTGGACGAAGTTAAAAAGAAACTACAGATATTAAAGGACAAAAATATAGTTAGAGTAAAAGGCATTAACCCTAAGTACTGGCTCTTTGACGAATATAATTTTCAGAGATTGGATGACGATGATGATATTTTTCATCTGCTCTGCAACTTTGAGGATGTTGATTTTGACAGATATTTTACATACTGATAAGGTTATATTATGAAAGACAGAGCTGAATTATATCAAGAAATTAAAAAATTTTTTAAACAAGAAGTTGAACCACTACTAAAAAAATATGAAAAAGAAAGAAAAGAAGATATGCTGCCGGTTCTTCTTCAACATACCTGTATAATAACAACTCTGCTTGGTTTTTTAGGCAGTTTTATTTTTCCATACCTTATACTACTATCCATTATATCAGGTATTATACTAATATCATATTGTGCCTTTTCTAAAAACAAAAAAATAAAAAAAGTTACAGTTGCAGGGCAAACAACATATTATTTGGATATTGAAGACGACTATGAAATGATTTTAAAACGCCAGCTTATGCCAAAATTTCTCCAGATATTTGAAAGTAATTTAAAATGGCATAAATATAATGACACGGCTGGAAGCCCGCAAAACTGCAACCTGCAATTAGATAAACTTGAGATATTTGCACAATCCTGCATTAAAACTTTTGACGATATAATTTACGGACATGAACTTGATGTGCCGACAGATATAATTGAAACTAAATTGGGAGTTGGACTAAATAATATCAGCACTGTAGCGACAGGTGTATTTGCTGTGCAGCTTATTCCATTTGGAGTAATTGCGCTTATAATTATTTCTGCTGTCTTGAACCAGATGTGGATAATTACTTGGTTAATTCTAGGGATTTTGCTTACAATTATCATTGGTCCAATTGTCCTTATCAGCCGTGCAAAAAAAGCTGTAGAGAATTCCAGAAGCGTAATACTGCGTTTCAAAATACCAAAACGCATCAAGGCGCACACAGTGATTTTTGAAAAGCAATATGCATTTAAGCCTAAAAACAAGATTAAACCTTTTCAAAAAATAGTACTTGAGGACATTGAGTTTGAAAAGAGATTTGATACATATTCAACAAATCAAGTTGAAGCACGTTATCTTCTTACAACATTATTTATGAAAAGGTTTGAAAACCTAAAAACATCTTTTAAAGCAAAAAACATCAGAGCAGAGTTTACAGGCGAAGAACTAATAGTACTTATACAAGTAGACAAAGACATGTTCCAGATGGGAAGTATCACAAAGGAAACCACGTTTTCAACATTCATTGATATGGCAAACGAAATATGTTCTGTTCTTGCAATTTCCAAGCAGTTGAACCTTGATTCTAAAACCGGTTTATAATTATTATTTCAGTTTTGAATACACTTCAATAAAGTATTCTATGCTTCTGTCGTGTTTTAATTCTGCGCTCTTGGGAAAGAAGCAGCCCGGAATCTGGCCGGCTTCTCTATGATGTCTTACGCATTCGCAGCAAATTCCCCTGTTGCCGCATTTTGTTGCAGAGCAAGTACATTCCAATAAATTCTCTTCTCTCTTACACTCCATCCTTAATCTCCTCTTTATCCAAATGCCCTTTCGAAAACTCACACCCGCAGTAATTCTGGCGATATATACCCAATTTCTTTGAAAGAGTATTCGTTTTTAAGAATCCGTCTTTTTTCTTAAAATCTATTGCAATATACTCCAAATCACCTGCTACAGATTTTGCAATCTCTGTAATTTTAGAAAAGTTCTTATGCGGACTAATTACAAGCGAAGTTGTAAAATACCCTATACCCAGCTCTTTAGCTTTTTGGGCTGCTTGTTTTAATCTCAGTTTTATACACTCATCACAGCGTCTGCCCCGTTCCGGCTCATTTTCAAGTCCGTTAGCAACTCGCAAAAAATCTTCATGCCGGTACTCTTCGATAATTAAATCAACCCAGTGATACATACAAACAATTTTTTGAGCTTCTAAACGTCTTTCAAATTCTTCTTTTGTATCAAGATTTGGATTACAAAAATATACAACAGGTTCATATCCCATCTCCTTAAGTAAAGAAATGGGATATCCTGAACAAATTCCACAGCAAGCATGTATTAATATCTTATTATTTTTTTGCACCATGCTTAACCAAAATTTCCTTTAGCTCATAATAAGGTTTGACACCGACAATTTTTTCTCCATTTACAAACATTGTTGGTGTAGCATCAAGGCCGAGGTCTTGAGCTTTTTTCAACTCGGTTTCTATTTCATCCATTGTATTTTGAGAATTCATGTCCTGCTGTAACTTTTCAGCATTTAAGCCTAGTTCGGAAGCAATTTTCCACACGTCCGCCTCATTATATGGCTGATTTTCATATAGCATAGAACTCATTCCCCAGTAATTTCCCTGATTTCTTGCTGCTATTGCGGCTTTTGACATAAAGCATGCTCCCGGGTGCATATTCACGCTTATATATGGGTTGCATTCTTTATCAAACGGGAAGTTGTGGTGTACAACTTTTACATTTGAAAACTCGCTCACTGCCTGATGCAGCATTATATTATGAATATAACATAGAGGGCACACAAAGTCGGAATAAAGTTCTACAACAACAGAAGCATTCTCTGGTCCGAGCTGGTTACCGTTAACTCTGTATGGATTATAAGTCATTTTACGATACTTCATGATTGATTTGCTTCTCTTGATATGAGGAACAAAATTATATGTCAGTCCGCTGTAGCACAAGAATGAAGCGGCTAAAATCACAAGTACAATAAAGGTTTTTGTATATTTTTTTGCACCATCAATAAAGTCCCTGAAAGTATCTATGATAGAATTTCTAGAAAATGCGACCAGTGCAATAATTAAATCAATAAAATATGTTATCACGCATAAAATACACAGCTTATGTATTTTAAAGATACTCAGACCGGCCAGTACCATTGATACTGTAAATGCGATAGTACCAAGAACTGCTATATAAGACATTGGATTTTTAAAGACTTCTAGAAATTTTAAAAATCTAATTCCTTTTAATTTATCAACAATAGTTAAGAAAAGTATTGTTATATAAAAGAATATCCCCCAATAAGCAAGGGGTATTCCCCAGAACTGTGATACTGTTGATCTTGCGGCTCCGTCACAATCAACAAACTCACTTATAGAACAAAAGCTTGATAATGCATATTTTTCATAATTAGCAACATAATAGATGCATGCAAGTTTTATCGATAACGCAAGTCCGATGAGTGCAAGAATCTGTACTGTTAATTTCTTTTTATCTATATTCATACAATTATGCTCCCGTCTAATCTACACTACTAATTCTAATATATAATAATCTTTTTTCAATAATATAAATGCCAAGCAGGCGTACTCACATAGTATTAGCCCGGCTATCCTATTTAAAGCTTATCTAAAATAATTGTTAAGATTCATTACAAAATCATACATTCTAATGATTTTATTTAAAAAATATACTGCTAATATATAACTATACTCCTTAAAAAACGACGATACACATATCCCTAATCAACAGCTATGCACGATAAAAAGTTCATAGCTTTTTTTTTGCGTGAACGAACGCAGTGACGCAGAATTATAATAACTGCAATGCTATAGCTGGTGTTTGGTTTGCCGTAGCCATAAGCGTCATAGCAGCTTGCTGCAAAATTTGGTTTCTAATATAAGCACTGCTTTCTTCTGCAATATCTGCATCGAGAATGGTTGACCGGGTTGATACTAAATTATCATACGCAACTCCAATCTGTTCTAACGCACTTTCAAGCCGGTTTTCTATTGCACCGATTTTGGTCTGTTCGTTTTCAATTATGCTCAAAAAATTATCTATTACAGCTAAAGAATTCGGAGAATTGAGCCCTGAATTTAAAATATCATACAGGCCTAAATTTTCCATGTGCATTGTATAGTTCAATATTGAAGAATCTGTAGAATTTATACCAACTTGAAAATCCCAGTTTGCAAAAGCAAATGTATCAACAACATCGCACTCTTTGAAATTACCAAGTCCACATACAGGCAAACCAGCAACCTTGCTTGAATCATAATAAGAATTTGTCAAAGATATATTAGAAGACAGACTTCCAACAAATATCCCTGTATTATTAGTTCCTTGCACACTTCCGGCAACATAGTTGTTGGACATATTGTGTCCCCAACGCTCTGTTCCGATAATTCCGCCAACATTGTACGTTCCGCTTATTGTTCCACTAAAATAACAATCAGTAGCAGAACCCCATTCCCCGATGATACCGCCGATAGAGCCATCGTCACTTACAATCCTGCCAGAAAAAGCACTATTTGTTACATAGCCGCCACGTCCGCAAATACCGCCAGCAGCACCAGCCCTGGTTATTGTCGCATTTGAAAGGCAATATTCTGCATATCCATTTCCAACAATACCTCCAGCATGTTGCCGAACATTAATGTCTAAATCTGTATAACAATAAGAAATGCCTCCTTTTTCGCATGAGCCTGCTATACCGCCATATATTGCACCGTTTGAGCTATCCACCATTGTTCCACCCTCAACGCTGCAATTTGTAACAATTCCGCCAGAAGCTACGGATGAGCAGATAGCACCGCTATTCCAAGAGGCTCGCATATATATATCTGCTAATCTGAGATTTTTCACCTCTGAACCACTTGCAATTTTACCAAATAATCCTTTACCACCGCCTGCACTATTAATATACAGATTAGAAATCGTATGTCCGTTTCCATCAAAACTTACTTGGAATGGATTATCTCCTGAACCAATCGGTGTCCAACCTTCACCTGAAGAATATATACTCAAATCAATATCAGCTGCCAGAACAAATTCTCCCCCTGTAACCTTCCCTGCATTTACCATTTCTGCCAATTTTGCCAATTCCCCGACACTCGAAATTTTATACGCACCGTTTGAGATTACCGTATTTGAATCCACTGACGATAACGCTGTCATAGAAGATGTATCACGAACTTTGACTTCCTTCAAAAAGCCCTGTGAATTTAGTTTTAAGTCCATTGCATCATTGTGAAAGTTTACTTCATCACCCCAAAGTGCAATGTTATTATACTTACAGTTACTTTTTTCCCGATAAATTTCACGGATTAATTGTTCAGCTTCTTTATTCAAAGCTGCTATTGAACTTGATGCACTAGTTCCATTTGCCGCTAACACAGCAAGATTCATTAACCTTAAGCCTAGATTTGACATAGTCGACAAACTCTTAGAAGTGGTTTGAACAAGCTCTAAGCCCATCATTGCATTATCTTCAGCTACCTGATATGCACTAATCTTACTTGATAACTTTGTATTAATTGAATAATTTGCAGCATTATCTTTCGCATGATTTATCTTAAAACCAGTTGTCATACGTTCGATTGCTGTATTTAATCCGTTGGTTGATGCCTTTAAGCTGGATTGCACTATTAAGCTTGATAGATTGGTGTTAATTTTCATGTTAACACCTCGCTTAAAAGCCCTAATAAACTAGAGTATTTTACCCCCCCCCCCTACAGCCGTAAGGGTTTCAGGGATTTTGATTAAGCGTTTTTTTACTAAGCTTCTCATTTTCGACAACATATCCTTATATATATTATATTCCACATTTAAATAATTTATAACACCGGTTTTCTAGTTTGTAACATATTTGTAACAATTCGTATATACAAGTCAATTTTCAAGCTTCAGTTGTTTTATACTGACAGGAAGAAGTGTTATGAATATACAGCCGATAAATAATAGCATAACAATGCAGGGAAAACCTCTAAAATCCCTAAAAGACAGAGTCATGCAGAAAGCAATTGACGCTGTACCTGAGCATACCGTTAAAGAATCTGCTAAAAAACTCGAAAAATGGGAGCATATTGACAGTGTTGTATCACGTCCGGCAGAAAATAGAGGTATCATGGGGGCAACAGCACTTCTCACACAGCCTGCAATAGATGCCAGCAACCATAAAGTTGACAAAGAAACAAGAAGGGTATCTGTTAATAGAACTATCGCAAAAATTCTTGCCGGAACAGGAGTTGGTATGCTTGTTGTAAGGGGACCTATATACAAAGGTATTCTAAGCATGACAAATATTAAAGGTAATTCAAAGTTCAGCAAAGCTCTATTGCCTAAAAAATATCTTAAAGAACTCAATGACAATCCCAAATTTCTTAAAAATTATAGAAGTGCGCTTGCTATGGCTATAGCACTTCTTGCAATGTGCGTTACAAACTTTGTCCTTGATGCACCTTTGACCGCAATTTTAACGAATTACCTTAATGAAAAAACGGAGGAAAAGAAACATGAATAATGGCATCCTCCAAAAAGGCCTTGAATGGGTTTATCAAAACTTTAAGAAAAATACTGCGACTATGCTTGTTGTTACAGGTACTATTGGCTGGGGGCTGTCTTCTCTCGCCCAGATTGGTGCTGTATTATTTAACCCGAAAATATCACCTGAGCAAAAAAGTTTCCTTGTTCCACAGGAATTTGCTGATGCTGTTGTAAATATAAGTGCGTTTTTCTTAATCACTCAGGCAACAAAAAAAGTAATTTCTAAACTTGCTTCTACAGGGAAAATAGCACCGGCTAAAGTTAGAGCATTTCTTAATAAAAATAAAGATTTATATGGCGACAAAGTTGGTAAGCTTTCATTAGATCTTGATGAAGTTTTAAAAAATGAGCCAAAATTTCCAAAAGAATCATATTATTCATACAAAAATTATGTAACAACAATGGGAACAATTGGAGCAAGTATTGTTTCTTCCAATATTGTTACTCCTATTGTAAGAAATTCAATGGCGTCTGATATGCAGAAGAAATACCTTAACAACCGTACACAAACTTCAAATGGCATGAGAGTTTAAAAATTTGTGCTAAAATAGCATTATGGAAAAGTTTGATTACGGAATAATAGGCGGCGGTCCTGCTGGTTATACAGCAGGCATCAACCTTGCAAAACAAGGATACTCCGTTGTTTTATTTGAAAAAAATAAGCTTGGTGGAACATGTTTGAATAAAGGGTGTATACCAACTAAGTCTATTTTGCACTCTGCTGAAATATATACAAACTTAAAATTCATTAGCGAACTTACAAACGACGGAAACTTTCCACAGCATTTTGTCCTTGACTATTCAAAGGTAATAGAAAAGAAAGATAAGATTGTTGAGAAAGTAAGAAAATCTCTTGAGCTTGCAGTAAAAAATTCCGGTGTAAAAACAGTATACGAAGAAGCCTGCATAAAAGATAAAAATACAATTACAGCTGCAGAAACTGACTATGAAGTAAAAAATATAATTGTTGCAGCAGGGTCTAAACCGCGTGAAATAAAAGGACTTGAATTTGACGGCCAGTTTATACTCAATTCTGATGATGTTTTAAACTTAAAAGAACTTCCAAAATCGGTGCTTATAGTAGGTTCAGGTGCTATCGGAACAGAATGGGCAAGAATTTACAACAGTTTCGGCTCTGAAGTAACTGTAGTAGAAATGGCCGAACATCTTATACCGCCTGCTGATATTGAAGTTTCAAAAAGAGTTGAAAGAATTTATAAACAAAAAGGGATAAAATTTTACTTGAATGACAGCATCGAAAAGCTTGAGGATAAAACTGTTTATCTGAAAAGCGGAGTTATTTTAACTCCAGAAATTATCCTTGTTGCAGCAGGAAGAATGCCTGTAATGTGTCCAAACTGTGACAATGCAAAAGTTCTCGGAGATTCTTGCGGAGAAATTCAGCTGGCACATTATGCTATCCATCAAGCAAAAGAGTATACATTAAATATACCGTTTGAGAAAAATCTTACTCCTTCAGTTATCTATGGACAGCCGGAAATAGCCTGGGTAGGACTAAGAGAACAGGATGTGGATGAAAGCTATTCTATATCAAAGCTTCCGATTACAGCCCTGGGAAAATCATGGTGTGATGATGCTACAGACGGCTTTATCAAAATTATCACAAAAAATAATCTTATTTACGGAGCACATATTATCTCCAAAGAAGCCTCATCACTTATACACATTCTCTTAACGGCTATTCAGAATAAGATTACACTTTCTGAAATAAAAGAAATGTGTTTTGCTCATCCAACTTATGCAGAAGGAATTTTTGAGCTTATTTAAATTTTAATCAATTTTGTAAACTTTTGTAACAATATATAAGGTATTGCGCAATTCGCGAATTAAAATATACTTTATATATATATAAGCATTAAATAAACACGAAACACATAACACAAACCTTTCATACAACCTACACACTAACCTTCTACACATGAGGAATTAATGAAAAAGATTCCGAAACCTTTCTTCTAAGAAAGGTTTTTTTTTGCTATTTTCTAAAAATCTTTCTTTGTAGCCTGAATTTAATTTTTATCCCCATAAATGAAAGATATAGGAGTTCATTTGTTTTTTGATAAGCGGGCTTCAATTTTTGAATAAGCGGCAAAACCATTATATATCCCTCTGCATATTCAACACCAGCCCTTAATCCGCGATAATTATTAAGTGAGATTGTTTTAGTGGCATAATCATTGCACCGAATTTGGCTTTCATAATTAGAAATCAATTCAGTCTTTTTATTTATTACGTCTGATATGTCCAAATATAAATCCGGATTTGGAATTGGGGACCAAACCTCATAACAAATAATTTTTGTTTTCAGGGCAAATCTTAGTAATTTTTTTACTTTTCTATATAAGAAAGAATGATCGACATGAAATTCGTATTTATTAGGAATAAAAACATAGTCATATTTATTTAAATTTAATTGATTTAACACATGCGTATTATATTTTGCCTCCCTATCAGGTATCATCAAATTCTTATAATTTTTAATGTTAGCATACTGCATTGCATTTTTTAACTCGGCAAGCCTATTAACAATAATTACCCTTTCATCCCCAACGCCGCCTTTGCCCCCGTCTGTTAAGACTACTACATCGCAATTATCCGGGTACTTTAACAACAAGCCGCCACATCCAATGCTTTCATCGTCCGCATGAGGAGCTATAACCAAACACTTATCGTCAGGATTTAGTTCTAAAAGCGATACCATTAAAATTTCTCCATACTTAAAACTTTTTTCAACACATTTGATAATGTATTATTCCTGTTTAAAAATTCTTCTTTATTCATTTGTAGAAATGGCTGCGGCGTCCATGAATTATGCAAAAGTATAATTCCTTTAGTATTCTTTATAACATCTTGCGAATAATCATTTTCGAAATAAAAATTCTGATAGTTTTCAACCAGGTTATCATTTTTTTTATTATTTAATTCTGGAAGTGCATTAATCTCCATTCTATCAATACTAAAAAACTTCTTTTTGTTTTTTGTTTTGAGCATTTTGTGCAGGATATAATTGCCTAAATAATCCCAGTTTTCCACTCTGCGGTAACGGCGTGGATGTAATATCTTTTGAACAGCATTATTTTGATATTTCACATCCTTGTAAAACTTCAAGTTATACTGGATTTGATTATACCAGTCCGCAATTATCTTAGAATTATTATTTGCTTTAATAAAAGCCAGATGTTTACTAATCATAACTAACTCGGAATCAATCATCAGGTAATCTTTCACCTGCGGAGAGGTTAATATTGTATCAGCATCAAGCCATAATCCGCCGTATTTTTTTAATAAAGCACATCGTATTGCATCGGCCTGTTTTGGCAAAGAAAAATCTCTAAATAAAATCTCGTCATAAACATCTTTCCCCAGCCATTCTTCTAAATTTGAATAATCTAAAAGAACAACTTCACATTCGGGTAAAAATTTCTTCCAGGTTTGCATACATAATCTTATGTATGCCGGCATTTTTTCTTTTGGCTCCCAGAACGTAAAAAGCCGGAAACCCTTATCGCTGTAGAGAGAGAGTAAGTTGTCATTATTCATAATTATCCAATAAATTTAATATACTCGCCCATTATATTTAATCAATCATTCTTTGTCAAATAAGCTTGCTTCCAAAAAGAATTATACCTACCAGTACACTAATAATTGTAGCAAACATTACAGCTCCTGCAGAAATATCCTTTGCCATTCCTACCATTCGGGAATATCTGTTGTGATATATTGAATCCAGAGTAAATTCTATAGCTGTATTGAGCATTTCTGCAACAATAACAAGCCCGATTACAAAAAGAACAATACAAAATTCGAGAGCAGAAAACTTAAACAACAAAGCCGCAAATAATACGAGTGTTGCAACAGCAACATGAACCCTTATATTTAATTCGCTTTTCAATACCAGCCTAAAACCTTTTCTTGCATTCTTAAAAGTATTATTAAATCCCTGCGACTTAAATTTTGTCATAATTGATACACTCCAAAGCCTTTCGCTGTTCCCCTATAACAAAATTGTATTCCTCTTCATCCCTGTGGTCAAATCCAAGAAGATGCATTAACCCATGGCTGATTAAAAAGAAAAGCTCCTGTTCTTTATTTTTTGAAAGGCTGATATCTCTATTATCTCCGGAAATCACTTTATCCAGAGCAATTACAATCTCTCCGAGATTAATATCACCGTCAAAAATAAAACTATTTTCATCATCTGCAAAGATTGCAAAAGTTATGATATCAGCAGGATAATCTTTATTACGGTAATCGCGATTTAGTTCATGTGTTTTTGCAGAATCACAAAATACTATGTCAAGAGTAATTGTTTGATACTCTTTTTTAAAAAGGCAGGATCTATCACCGAGCGTTTGTATATAATGCTCCAACATCTCTCGGGTTTTTTGTATTACATCTTTTTCGTTTACTTCCCAGCCGTCAAAAATATTTTCCGTGAAAATATTAATTGTTTTCATTCTTTTTATTTTCCAGTTCCTTTACCTTCGACTCTAAATCCGTGTCCAGTGATGGTTTTAAAATCTCATGGTTCAATTTATTATTCTTATCCAGCTCCTGAACAAGGTCATTATGGTATTTAATACGTTTATGGTGCATACCTCTAAGCATTCTGGAAAACGTCTCTGCAATAGTTTTCAAATCTTTCAATGTCAAAGGCGAATCAGAAAGCTGACCATCATTCAGCCTTTCTTTTATAATCTTATTGATGATAGCATCAATTTCTTCATTTGAAGGATTTTTTGCAGCCCTTACAGCAGATTCAACAGCATCCGCCAGCATAAGAATAGCAGTTTCTTTCATATTTGGTTTTGGCCCTGGATAACGGAACTGCTCTTCATTTACATTTTCTGCCCCTTCTTCTTTCAGCGCTTCATTATAAAAATAACTTACAAGACTTGTACCGTGGTGCTGTAAAATAAAGTTATTAATTACCTGAGGAAGATGTGCATCCTTAGCAAGTTCTATACCATCCTTAGGATGAGCTGTAATAAGCATTTTACTAAAACGCGGTGTACAAGCTTTGTGGGGATTTTCAATACCGTAAAAAGACTGATTTTCCACAAAAAACATCGGGCGGAGGAGCTTACCTATATCATGATACATAGCACCAACTCTTGCCAGTACCGGATTAGCCCCGATTGCTTCTGCTGCATTTTCACACAGATGCGATACTGTAAGACTATGATTAAATGTACCAGGAGCTTCCTGCATAAGCCTTTTTAATAAATCCTGATTATGGTCTGCAAGTTCTGCGAGCCCGTATGGAGTCATTATTCTGAAAAGATTTTCTATAATCGGAAGTATACCTAATAAAAGCACACCGCTGATTACAAAGCAATTGACGACTATACAGCCCAAATCTTTAAAAATCAGCAGATTGTCAATATCCATCATATATTTTTCAAGGAAATATATACCGCCTACAATTAAAAGTCCTGCAAGTGATATTTTTGAACTTACAATTAGCAAATCAGAACGTTTTGAAAATTTTAGCTTTGAAACAGCTGTCATTACTACTGTATTCAATAACATAAATGAAACAACAACTTCTATATTCCAGTGCATTCCAATAGCAATAATTGCAAGAACAATTGTCGAAGCAAAAAACGCGTTTCTAGGAGTTGTAAAAATTGATATTAAAATTGTATAGGCAGGAATCGGAATTATATAAGGAGAAAATCCCGTAGGCAGAAGAGCTGATATGAACCCCAGCACCAGTGTAAATGATGCAGCCATTAGCATATGCTTTGCATCATAGTACTGCTTTTCAAAATTTCTCTCATACTGCAAAAATACGAAAGTAAAAAATGCAATCAGAATATAAATACCTATAATTCCGCCATAATTTACCTCAAGTACATTATAACCTGCCGCTCTTAATGCATCCCGTTTAAGTTTTGTAACCGGTTCGCCTTCAAAAACTATTTTATCACCCTTTTTAAACACTACTTCATAAGGTTTTACAGCATTTTGTGCATTTTTTTTCGCAATCTCAGTTGCAAATTCATCTACTACAAGATTAGGAACTATAATCTGGTTTAAAATCCCGGTTATCAATGCACCCTGATAACGCGGTACATTATTTGGCAAATTCTTTTTAATTATTGTATCAACATTATTATTTTCAAAATCTTTTGAAGAAATACCAACATTCAAAACAGATGAAAGAGTGATTTTTGCTTTATCAAATACCATCTGCAGGTCATTATCATTAGCCTTAAGCAAAAATTCTACAAGCCCTCTTTTACCGGCTTCATCAAATAAGACATTAAGCTCTTCTTTCTTAACCTCATCGCTGACATTCTTTTCACGAATTTTCTTAACTGAATTTTGCAGAGTAACAAGACTTGTTGCAATAAACTCATCCTCTGCCTGCGTCAAAATAGGTTCTACATTCTGCGCAACTTCTTTTTTATGCTGTTCAGTTTTTTTAGTATCGATTACTTTAATGTCTTTTTGAGCAACAATATCTTTTTTGCTTATCCCGTTTTCAATAACTTTCTGGAAAAAGTAATTTTGGGAAGATATGGTAACACTCATTAGAAATGTGAATAATATAAAACACATTACATTTCTGAAACTTTTTGATGATATAAAATCTAAAAACTTTTGCATATAATAACCTCTTGTTCTAAGTAAAACTTGTAGTTTTAATACTTATCCCTGTCCCTTCTTTTTTACAACAAAACCGCACTTTGTACAAGCAAGCACATTACCTGTACTATCGACCGGCATAAAGTTATGTCTACATGTTAAGGCTTCGTCCGGTTCTTTGTCAAAACTCTCTTTATAAACATTTTCTGGATTTGCGCCCTCTCCACGTTTATTTTTGTTAAGCCACTTTATAAATAGTTCAATAATATACATAATTTGTTTTCTTAAAATAGTATAACACAAATTATGACTTTATATTTTAAAACCAAATGGCAGAAAATCGCTCATTTTTCGTATATTCAGGTTAGAGTTGTTGTCAGTTATAATTTCAATTTCATTTTCTCCCTGAAACTCGTACATAACCTGCCTGCAAGCACCGCAAGGGAAACAATCATCCTCATTAGGAGAAAAAATAGCAACTGCTAGAATTTCTCTTTCACCCTCAGAAATAGCTTTAAAAATAGCACACCTTTCTGCGCATATAGTAAGCCCGAAAGAAGAATTTTCCACATTACAGCCTGTATAGACGGCTCCGCTTTTAGCTAAAACTGCTGCTCCGACCGCAAACTTTGAAAAAGGTGAATATGAGGTTTTTGATGCCTCTTTTGCTTTATTCATTAATAAATTATAATCATAAGTCATACCACATATTATAACTGATTTACACCTAAATAAATCAGTTAATTAGTTGATATTGCTATTCAAAAGACTTTATTATTTTATAAATAATCTCAATTTTTTCACGCTCTTTTATGCTCTGTACCGTTTGAATTATTTCATTAACCAGATCTTCCTGCGGTTTTAGGTAATTAATCATAAACAGGTCTTGCGGCGTAACATCAAGCGTAACAAGAATTTTTTCTAAAGTATCGGCTGTAAAAAAATTTTTACCAATTTCAATTCCGCACAGTGTTCTTGTAGCAATACCAAGCTTTTCTGCAAACTGTTCCTGCGAAAAACCTTTATCCTGCCTTAATTTTTTTATTCTGGCGCCTAGCTGTTTTTTGATATTTAATGTCATAGTCTTTTTAATATTTTATATTTAGATACCAGATTTAAACAGGATATTTTATCTTAACTTACAGGACTATTTTGATATTTAATTACCTATCAAACTTTATAATATTAAGTTTTATGAAGCACTAAAAGTATTATAAACACTTATTTTTATAAAATATTGATATTTTATATCAATTTATTAGGCAATTTTTTGTAACAAAAAGACTTTATATATACATAAGAATCGATTCAAAGAGCAAAACCAAAACACGAAGAAAGAAGAAAAGGAGAAAATTATGACAAACGTAGCAGCACAAGAAAGAGTTCAAGCTTATGCAGGAATGAGCGTAGAAACAGTAAAAGCACAGGGTTCAGAGGGACAAAAATTAATGGTAAGTTTATTTGATAAAAATCAGGACGGTAAGCTTGACAAACAGGAAGCAGAACATTTTAACAACTATCGCTTCAAAACTGAAGAGGGTAAAATTAGAATGACTAACATAAATAACGGGACTGAACTGGAACTTATATATGACAACTTTGAAGAAGATGTATTACACCTGTACAAAGGAAAACCTCTGAACAGACTAAATAGCTACCTATTTAAAAACGAAGCTGGAGAAAACTGTTATTTTTCAAAGCTAACAGGCGCAGTAAAAACCATTATAGATATGGTTACCGGTAAAGTAGCCATAGAAGGAGCAAAGCCGGCCGGAATACGCTGCGGAAGCTCTCTCTGGGGAAATAATATTGAACTCTCCGTTAAAGACTCTGATGTCAACGAAATTAACATAAACAACGGCACACTGGAACTTGAAAATACAAAAAACAGAGGTTTGATATTTGACAGTGCTACAAAAGTTAAAACCGACGGAAAGAGCACTATTAAAGCCGACAAAGACTCTGAATATGATATAAAGTAATATAAGCAAACGGGGCATTATTTAATGCCCCGTTTTTACAATCCTATCAAGCAATTCTTTAGCATAATCCATCTTAAAAAGAAGGTTAAGTACAGTATAAATTCCCATACAAGCAGTCATCACAGTTATGATTTTTGCGATTTCAAAAATATACTTTGGCAGTTCTAATCTATCAAAACCAACGCAGATAAACCAGCCTGCAATAAGGGTAATTGTACCTGCCAGAAGCATCTTCCCAAGATTCAAGAATAATGATTTGTAATCAAGTTTAATTTTTCGATGTATAAATAATCCTAAAAATACAGCATTAAATAGAGTTACAAAAGATGTTGAAAGAGTGATGCCTGCAATTCCCATATCAAGTTTTAATATTAAAAGCCAGTTTAAAAATGCTTTAAGAGCTATTGAGGACATTGCAATCGCAAAAGGTGTTTTAGAATCGTTAAACGCATAGTAAACCCTTGTAATAGAATCTCTAAATACATAAGGCAGTATTGAGAAGGACAAGAAACATAAAGCCTCCGAAACCATTACAACAGCATTAGCATTAAACGCACCCCGTTCAAATATCAAAGAAATTCCATCCTGAGCAAGCAGTAGAATTAATATCAGCATCGGAAGCCCTACAAAAAACAGAACGCCAACACCTTTATTAAAATATTTTTTTATCGCCTCAAAATCACCTTCGCCTGCAAGGCGTGAGAAAATAGGAAATAAAGGTACAAGAAAAGCAGTAACAAGTATTCCTACCGGAAATTGAAAAATTCTGTTTGCAAAAACAACCGAAGTCCAAGCGCCTTCTTTGAGAGTTGATGCAAAAAACATATCGATATAAATGCTTATCTGACCGATTGTGGAACTCAATATTGCAGGGAATAAAAGTTCGCAAATATTTTTAAACTGCGGGTTATTTTTTATATCAAAATTTGGTTTTATCTTGTAACCTATTTGTCTTATTTTGGGGAATTGAACTGCCAGCTGGCACACAGCCCCCAGTGTAGTTGCAGCTGCAAGAGCTATGCCGGACTTATCATTATGCACAAGTGAAATTACTATAATAACAACGACACTCAAAATCATTGGCGACAAGTTAGGCAGAATATACTGCTTGTGAGTAACCAGAAGCCCGTAGTAAATCCCTATTATTCCACCAATAAGAATTACCGGTGACATAATTTTAAAGTGCGCAGAAGCAAGTGCAACAAGTTCCGGTGAGCCTGCTGAAATTATTATTCCCATGATTTTATCCGCAAAGAAAAAACCTAATATGGAACAAGCAGCAAAAAACAGAAACGAAACCGTTAAAAAAGTATTATATAGTTTATTTACAAACTCATCAGGCTTAGAATCAAAATCCGGAATTAATTTAGAAAATACAGCAACTACAGCGCTGTGAAACGGGCCTCCAACTCCGCCAAGAATAATTATTGCAAGCGAAGGTATTTGTAATGCGTAAAAATAAGCATCAGATACAAGCGTTGCACCATAATAATTTGCAACAACCATATCCCTTACAAATCCCATAAATTTACTTGCTATAGTTACAAGCGCAATAAGCCATGCTGCTTTTAGAACACTCTGAGTTTCGTCCTTTTTCGCTTTATTCACCGTATCCATACTTTTCTACCAATTCCACATACAAAGTAACTGCACGTCCCAAAGTCGGAGGATAAAATACAATCGTATTTGCCCCATCTTCAATATATCTTGAAATATCAATTCTGTAATCTTTTTGGAATATTGTTTTGGTTACAGGAAATTCCATTGCCTTACCGTTAATTCTGACTGCAATTTTAGCAGCAGTTGAATTAGTGATAACCAGCTGGGCTCTTCCTATAGGCGCCCAGAATGTCTGCTTAACCTCATCTCCGCATACTGTTACAGGCAAAGTTCCCAGATTAATTCCCGTATAATAATGTCTTAAAATATTATAATACGGCTGTTTAAGTTTCGTTGCCATATAACCTGCTCCGTACTGGCTCATACCAACACCATGGCCGAAACCGCCGCCCATAATAACAACATCTGTAATATTTCCATAGCTGTCAATTTTATTTTCAAATATTATATTTGCACTCGGCAAAGATATTCCATCCTTTTGAAAAACTCGGCGGATTACAAGCTCTTTAGCTATTCTATAGCAGTTTTTATCTGTCATTAATTCTACTTCAATAGCCTTTCCGGAATCACCACGCTTCATAACCTTAATATCTTTTATATGTCCCAGCTCATCCCCCTGTTTAAATGCAGGATGAATAAATCCTGTCTTGGATTGAGCTGCTAATGTTGATTTAAGAACATCCTCAAGTTCGCTTACTGTCCACTCTTTCTGCCACCTGTAATAAGGTGAATCAATGTCAAATGAAGGAATTTTTGTTTCATAAAACTCCCGTGCTTTATCTTCTTCATTCAGAGGCTGAAACTCTGATTTATCAGGTACTGCTGTCAAATACGGCTTATGTATAGAAGGAAACATTTTTGTCAAAGGATCAGAAAAAGCATTTGAATAGCTTTCCGTATACCCCCCTGCCGTAGAGCTGTATAAAGCAAGGATTGGTTCATTGTTATGCAGAGCAACAATTCCGTCAGTTTCCATTACAGCCCTTGTTGCCAAATCGTCCTCGGTATTCACTCCGTAATAAACCTGACTTGCAACACTATCTACAACATTAAACTCTTTATAAGCTTGTGTTCTTGGCGTTAACACATAATTTCTTGCAGCTACAGCCTGAGCTTTCAAGGCTTCCAACCCAAATCTTACAGGCATTTCGTTCGGAACAACTCCTTTTAAATATTCTTGAGTTTCTACCAGATTTACGAGATAAAAACCTTTTCTATCAGGATGCTGAACAACTTCAAAAGCTCCATGATACAATGCAGGTTTGCCTTTTCGTGTTAAATCTTTGACCCCCAGAACGCCTCTGGGACAAACTATTACAAAATCGCGTAATGTTGTTGTTTTCCCTTTTATTGTTAAATCGAGCCCGACTTCACCATTTCTAATAGTTATGTCAGTTCCTTCAGCTGCGTTAGCTATTATCTTACGGGTTTCTTTATCACATATATCGCATTCCGCAGTCCCGTAGACAGTAACTTCCTGCTTTAATACATTTTGAAATTTATTATCAGTTAACCCGACTCTTACAATATTATCATCCGAAAATACAGGAAGAACTCCTGCTGAAAACACAAGCAGAAAAAACAATCCTGTGATTAATTTTATTTTAATTCCCAAATAGTACCATCCTTAGAATCTTTTAATACAATTCCAACCTTATCAAGAGCAACACGGATTTTATCAGCAGCTTCCCAGTTCTTTTCTGCTCTTGCAATCTTCCTCTTCTCAATAATTTCTTCCATAGAAGAATAATTTTCTCCCAGCTCTGTGCTTATCTCTGCTAGTTTTGCATTAAGTTCTTCTTCTGAAAGAGTTGCTTTTTCAAAAGTAAATCCCAGCGTTGAAGCCAGCTTAAATAAAAGAGTAAACGCATAAGGAACATCTTTATTTGCTTTGCCTGCCAAATCAAACAGAACAGCGAGAGCTTTTGATGTATTCAAATCTTCATCCATTGCGCTTACAAATTCTTTGTACTCTTCAAACGTCTTTATATCAAGAGTTTCGTCAACCTGAGTTCTTTTAGCATTAAGCATTCTTTTTACACCGTTTGCAGCTGCCTGCAAAGCTTCATCAGAAAATTCAACCGGCATTCTGTAATGGTTTGTAAGTATAAAAAATCTTATGGTATTAGCATCGTAATTTTTGAGTAAATCATCAATCGTAAGAAAATTTCCAAGCGATTTAGACATTTTTTCTTTATTAATAGTCACAAATCCGTTATGCAGCCAGTAGTTAACAAATTTACAGCCATTAGCACATTCTGACTGGGCGATTTCGTTTTCATGGTGCGGGAATATCAAATCCGCTCCTCCTGCGTGAATATCAATTGTTTTTCCAAGATACTTTCTGCTCATAGCAGAGCACTCAATGTGCCAGCCCGGACGGCCGACTCCCCATGGAGATTTATACCCGAATTTTTCATCTTTTTTCCACAGCGCAAAATCCAGCGGATCTTCTTTTTGTTCGCCGACTTCAATTCTTGCACCGCTTTCTAACTGGTCTATAGGCTGTTTTGAAAGATATCCGTAGGCAGGGAACTTTTTAACTCTAAAATACACATCGCCATCAGCTTCGTAAGCGTATCCTTTGTTTATTAAATCTTTTACAATTGAAATCATTTCACCCAGTGTCTTTGTTGCAAAAGGTTCAATATCAGGTTTTAAATTATTAAGCGCTTTCATGCTTTCGCTAAACCTTTGATACCAGTATGTTGAAACTTCCTCCGGGGTTTTGCCTTCTTTTTCAGCTTTTTTAAGAATTTTATCATCAACATCCGTTACATTTCTGCAATATGTAACGTCATAGCCTTTAAATTTTAAATATCTGTATAAAACATCCCATGTAATATAACATCTTGCATGTCCTAAGTGAGCATTGTCATAAACTGTAGGCCCGCAAACATACATTTTAACCTTATTTTCATCAATGGTTTTAAAATCTTCAATCTGATTTGTGTAAGAGTTGTGTAATCTCATAATATCTCCCCGGAATTGTCACGATTAATTTATCCCCGACCATATTACAACAAACAGATACTCATGTCTATAAATTCAGACTTCTAATTTATGCTTGTTTTTCAGCCATTTTTTTTGCATTAGCTTTTCTGGTATTATGATATGTTAACATTGGTATTAAGATACCAAGAAGAACCGGTGATATAAACACTGTAGAAATAAATCCCGGCAGAGAATTTAGTCCTCTTGCCATCTTAGCAATCTTATTGTGCTTAATATTGCCCGACCCCTTCATTAATTTTGAAATACCTTCTTTTACATGCGGATCAGCTTCATCTATTCGTTCAAATAATTCTATAATCTTCTTATTTTTTTCGGCTTTAGAAAGATTCTTTATTGACTCAAGAGTGAATGTTTTGTCATTAAACATTACATTGCTATTTTCAGATTTAGAAATAATTTTTTCCAAATCTCCTCCCTTAGAGTTAACAAATTTTGAAAAGTTAAGAAGTTTTGCCTTTGAATCAATATTACCGTATATAGCGTCTAAGTCAGCTACAGATAAAACTTCTAAATCGCTGTAAGGATTTATTACATCCATTGCTCTTCTGAAGGCATTTTTACCATCAGAAGCTCTATTTGTCAGGATGAAGCCTAATTTATCTTCGTAACTTCTTACCATCATTTTGGTTAAAAGAGGAACTGCAAATACAACAGACAAGGAAGATACAGTATCACGCAAAAGTATTTCATTAATCTCTGTCATATCACGTTTTCCGTTTTCATCAATCTGAGCTCTATCCCATGCACGTTTTCCTCTCGGCAGCAGCAGCCCTAAAGTTGCAAGAAGTGCAAATGTTGTCTTAGAGAAATTGTATCCGGTATATTCCAAAAGTTCATGTAACTTTTCCGGAGTATATTTTGTTATAAGCTTACCAAATTTTGCAAAGAAACCGTCTGTATTAATACCTTTTCCTTTGAAAGAAGGATTTGAAGCATCTTTTGTGTTATTATTGCCGTCTTTATGCTGCAGATGCGCCATTGTTTTTGCACCCGGAGCAACATCACTTGGTGCATAAAGCTTCGGAAGTATTGATAAGCCTCCCAGAGTAACTACTATATTGGCAATATTTGTTAAAAGACGTTTTGCTGCAAAATTATTTTTAATATTATCAACAGCAGAGGCATCTATTGATGAAGCAGCAGAATTGTTAGCAATTGCATCTTCTCCGAAATCTTTCAAAGCTCTTATAACTTCGCCAGAACTGAAAGCTGTCTTTGTGCTATCAGTACCTACGTAAACTTTATTGATTGAATACAAACTGTCAGAATTTTCAACCATTTTATTATTAATCTTTTCAACAATATTATTTAAAGCTTCCTTGCTGGCTTTTTTGTCTTTTGAATTATATTTTTCAAATTCAGCTACAAGATAGTTTATTGTTTCTTCAGATTTTGTGTCATTAGGAACAGTGTCCTTATAAATTTTGGACAAATTATATTTATAAAATTCATTTTTGAATTTTTGAGCATCATTTTTAATTGACTTATCAAACTCTGGTCTTGAAATCATTTCTTTGAGATTTGCCCCCAAGCGTTTTATAAGTCTGGTGTTGGTATTAGTAGATTTACAGAATTTGCCGGTTAAAGCAAGTATAGCCGGAGCTACACCAATAATATAAGGTCCGGTTATTCCTTCACGGCCTAATACTTCAAGACCTTCTTGAACATTATATTCACCTGTAATTTCTTTGTCACGGTGAAAACCTGTCCACACTCTAGGTGCAGTCATACCAAGGCCATCCTGAATAAGGAATGAAACAAGATAACCTTTACTTTCAATCCACTGCATCATAAAACTAGATAAATCAAGCACAGAAGACATGCCAATAGATTTAAAAGAAGGATTATAAGCTCCATTCTGCTGATTTTTGTGTGATAACTTCTGTTTGCTATCTTTAGATGTCAGTTGTTTTTTAGACAATTGAATCTGCGAGTTAATTGAAGATATTTTCAAGTTTCCGCCCCTATTTTACGACTAAGTGTAACACGTACACTATTATACGAATTTGTCAGGGTTTGGACAAGCCGTAGTATATACGATTTTTACAAAATGTTACCTTTTTATAACCGGCGGTCGGATGGCAAATGCAAAATTATTTGCTTGAACCTTCTGAGATTAAATATTCTTTTTCAATCCCCTGTGCATCCAGAATAAAATCGCATAACTCTCTTACTGCACCTTTACCTCCGCCAAAGGATGATTTAAAATTACAAATTTCCTGAACTTCTTTGACCGCATCAGCAGGGCAGCAAGCAAGTCCGACTTTTTCCAAAATACATATGTCAGGAAGATCATCTCCCATGTATGATATATTTTCATATGACAAATTATACTTTTCCATAAGTTCCATGAGAGCAGGAAGTTTATATTTTCGACCTTGATATAACTCTGTAAAATTCAAGTTTTTAGCACGATGCTGAACTGTACCGTTATTTCTGGCCGTAATAATAGCAGTTACAAAACCGGAATTTCTCATTCTTATAACACCATGACCGTCTTTTGCATTGAAAGTTTTATACTCTACTCCGTTTTCATCATAAGTTATGCTTCCGTCAGTCATAACTCCGTCAACATCAAACACTAGCATTTTTATTTTTTTTGCGGCATCAAGTGCATTTTCTTTTTTCATACATAAACTCTCCTTTGAGAAAAATTATACAATAAAAAACTCATCTATTTGCAGTATTTAATAAAAAATTATTAAATCTTTTTTCCCGCCCAGCCGATATATCTATTATTAAGGAAAAAATATACATGCTGCAACTATTACCTAGTAGTGACATACTTACCCCGAATACGACAAATCCGCAGAAAGCAGTGGATTTTATCTGTAATTATATTGACAGATATCACTGCGAAAATATGGATGTTGATATTTCTTTCATGAACATTTTGGATGCCTGCTATGTTACAACTATGTGTTCTACCAAACATTTTATCAAATACCCGCAGGGAAAAATTAACTGGAAGGTTTCTTCTGATTTAATCAATGATTTTACAGGCAGGCTTAGTCTTGGAAACGATAGATATTTAATTTAGAAAGGAAAACATATAGCAGTTGATTTAAATTTCGGCAACCAGCCGCGAAACAAACAATTCGTTAAATCAATTTAATTGGGGTGCGTTCTTTTTTATATGGATATGGGGGATTTTCAATAGAGTCTACATAACTCTTATTTTTATTCCTATTGTCGTAATTTTATCTCTTATAGGCGTACCAGATATAATGCTTGTTAGCCTTGGTCTAATGATATGGTTTGGTATACGTGGTAATGAATGGGCTTATGAAAATAAAGACTGGTCTAGCCTTGAAGATTTTCACAGAGTTCAAAGAATTTGGGTCAAAGCCTGGTTTATTATTAATATAATAGCTTGTTCAATTTTTATTATTCTGTTTATTATATATGTAATTTCTATGAAAAGCTACTCATCATAATGCATCTATATATTGTTTAATCTCATCTGCATTAATAGTATTTAGTGCAGATGTTTTATGTTCAGAAGTCAATTTGCCCTTCTCTTTCAATATTGAAAGAACTTTCAATATCAAAGTAGGATTTAAGCTATCGAGCAGTACCTCTAATTCTTCCTGCTCATCGACAAAATCTACTGCAAAAAATACAAAATCACTTTCATCATACAGTTCATCATAAAGCAGGTTCTTCAATTTATAGCTGTCAATTCCGACCAGAAGCTGATTTATTGCAAAAACTTCGTCTTTTGTATTCTTATCACAATCATACAAATACTCGTCATTACTTGTAAGCTCAGCAAATTTTTCCTGTGCAAGCCTTAATAAAACTGCAGAAGAGCTTGATAAATTATTTAAATATAAATCTTCAAAAATACTAAATAGATTGTAATCAATTACAGCCGATGGCGGAATAATTTCCGGTATAGCACTTACAATATTGCACAATACTAAAACTCCGTCATCTGTCTTTATTAAATCCTCTACCGGTACCAAATAAGGAATTTCAGACGCTATATTTTCAGAAAGTGAAGATTTTTTCATCACCTGCAGTATTTGGGGCAGTGCATCTAAAGCCTTAAAAGCAACAAGATACTTAACTCCATTATACTGTTCAAATTCATCTTCAGAATTTAACTTTTGAAGAGCTTCTGTTTTAAAAATTTCATCGTTCATTTTAGATAAAACTTCTATAGAATTAATGCTGAGCGGTTCAAACTCCGAAACAGCTGTCTGTCTGATAAGCGGTAATAATTCTTCCACATATTCCCGCGGCACAAAAGAGAAATATTTAAGGGCATAAGCTTTCTTCTCAACATTTCCATTTACAAATATTTCTTTCATAGCCGGCAAAATCTCAATCCCGCCGAAATTATATAAACATTCCGCAATGACAGAATCATAAGAAGGAGAATAATTATCTAAAAAATTCAACAGATTTAGATAGTTATCCTGATTAACCGCTTTTTTTATACGATTTGCTACATTATTTTTTACAAAATCGAACAAAAAATCGTCTTGTTTTACAAGCTTTGCAAAAAGGTTGACATCAGAATTGTCAACGAGTGATTTTGCGACACCTTCATACTCATCAGGATTCTTGCCTGTGAGTTTTTTTATCAAATCCATACTCTATCAATCCAGGTAAAATACTGTAACTACTTTGTGATTCTCTTCTGCATACTCAACAGCTGTATGAAGCGTTTTACTTGTATGAGAAAGGAAGCAGATTAACTGATTACAGTCATCTATAATTTCTCTGTTGCATACTCTTGAAGCATCAGCAAGAGTCATCATCGCTCTATCCGAATGTTCAACAATATTAGGAACACCTATAAGCTGATCTTGAACGTCAGAAGGCTGCTGACCAATTGTTTGAGGTAAAATAACTTTCAATTTATCCGGGTTAGATTTCATAGCACCGCGAATTGCTGCAGCGTTTGTACCACAGGAGCCGCCTGATGTAATAATAGTATTGCCCTGTCTTACAAGAGCTGTTGTTAAAGTTTCAATCATCTGCTGATGAGTAATGGCAAGATTTCTTGAACCGATAATTGCAATTCTTTTGGCGGGCTGTTTTATAGTAGCTAACTCCATAGCAAGCTCATCTACTGTATCCGGAGAGTGTTCAGCTGTATCCAAATCACCAACAGGAACCATTATGGAAGGCTGTTTTTCATCGTCAATTGAATTTAAAATATCGCTCATCGTACCACCTTTAAAACTGTATTGTCATTTATAAATATTTTGTGTATGCTGATATATAATATCACAAAATTGACAGTTTGGGAATAGGGGAATGGAAAATATTTTAGAGAATCTTAATAAAGAGCAGCTTGACGCAGCTAAGACTACAAAAGGTGCTTTACTTATACTCGCAGGTGCTGGAAGCGGAAAAACTAAGGTTTTGACCTCACGTATTGCCTATATGATACAAAATGGAGCAATTGCAGGCAAAATTCTTGCTGTTACATTTACTAATAAAGCTGCTAAAGAAATGAAAGAAAGACTTTCTGCAATTCTGGGCGAAAATATCGTTAAATATATGTGGGTTGGTACTTTCCATAGTATTTGCGGGCGTATTTTAAGACAGGATATAGAAAATTACTCTTTCCAGTCCGGTAAAAAACTGGATAAAAACTTCACTATTTACGATGAAACAGACTCTGTTGCTGTAATTAAACAGGCTGTCAAAAAGCTGAATATGGATGATAAAATTTATCAGCCTAAACTTATTAAAGCTGTTATTTCAAATGCAAAGAACAAAATGCAGGATGCATACACATTTGCAACTTTTGCACGTGATTTTAAGTCGCAAAATATAGCCAAAATATTTGAGTATTATGAAAATACCCTCAATAACAACAATGCAATAGATTTTGACGATATGCTTATGCTCTGTGTTAAGCTTCTTGAACAAAATGCAGAAGTTAGAAAGAAATATTACGACAAATTCCAGCATATTCTGGTCGACGAGTATCAAGATACTAACCAGGCTCAGTACCAGCTAGTTAAAGCATTATACACAAACTTGCAGCAGGACATACCGGAAAGCCGCTCACTATGCGTTGTAGGTGATGTGGATCAATCAATTTACAGCTGGCGGGGTGCGGATTTTAGAATTATTATGAACTTCCAGAACGATTTTCCAAACGCAAAACTCGTTAAACTGGAACAAAATTACCGTTCTACTGCTAATATTCTTAATGCTGCAAACGCAATTATTGAAAATAACGAAGAGCGTGTGGACAAAGTGCTTTATTCCCAAAAAGGCGACGGGGAAAAAATTTCCCTATATGAAGCGCAGGATGAAGCAGATGAAGCAAATTATATTGTTAAATCAATAAGAGATACTTCGGATAATTATAATCAGTTTTCAATTCTTTACAGAACAAATGCCCAGTCAAGAGCACTTGAAGAAGCCCTGATTGCTGCCGGTATACCGTACCGGATTTACGGCGGTCTTAAGTTCTATGACCGTAAAGAAATTAAAGACGCAATTGCCTATCTTAAATTAATTTATAATAATGATGATTCGCAGTCCTTGCGAAGAATTATTAATGTTCCAAAGCGTGCAATAGGAGAAACAACACTTAAACATTTACAAGAATACGCAGATAAAAAAGATATTAGCTTATTCGCAGCAATCCGCGAGGTTGATGATATAGAAGCGATAAAATCAGGAACGGCGACTAAGCTAAAAGACTTTATGACATTGATTGATAAACTAAAAGAAGCTGAGCCGAGATATTCACTTCCGGAATTTTTAAGTTTAATTCTTGAAAAAAGCGGTTACTTACGCGAGCTTACAGCCTCTGGGACAGATGAAGACCAGACCAGAATAGAAAACTTACAGGAGCTCGTTAACGTCGCAAACGAATTTGAACCGGAAGAATTGGACAATACACTCGGGGAATTTCTCTCACAGGTTTCTCTTGTGTCTGATATCGACGGTATGGACGAAATCGCAAACAATGTTACCTTAATGACGCTTCACGCCTCCAAAGGTCTGGAATTTCCGATTGTATTCCTCGCCGGATGCGATGAAGGGATTTTCCCTTCTGCGAGATGTTCTAACAGCCTTTCTGAGCTGGAAGAAGAAAGACGGCTTATGTATGTTGGCGTTACAAGAGCTGAAACCAAGTTATATTTAACAACCGCAAAAAGGCGCCAGATGTGGGGTGAATACAAATATTATTCCCCAAGCCGGTTTTTAGAAGAAATTCCATCTAAACTGATAGAGCAGGAAGAATCAGCATTTTCAGAATACACTGCACCAAAGAGCACATTTACAAGTGCGGTTAAAAAAGTACAATCTAACAAAGATGGTTTTGTCAAACCGGTTTCCGGATTCGGTTCAAACTTTGTTGCACCGGCGAGCAGGGGTAATACAAGCAGTACAGGTTTTGGCAAAGATTTTGTTGCTCCATCGCAGAAAAAGACAACAAATGTTGTTCAGCGCACTCCAAGCAGGGTAATTATCAAAAAAAGTCCGCTCAACAAGGAAAAAGAAGAGGAAAAAATTAAAGCGTTTTTTGAAGACAATATTATGAAGCGCAAGCTTGAAGAAAAAAAACGTCAGGATGCAGAAGCACAGCAGCAGCAAAAAGTTGAAGAAGAATTAAAAAATACTGCAACACAATACTTCTTTAATGTTGGTGAAAGAGTGTTCCACGACAAATTAGGAGTAGGGCAGATTGCTGATGTAATCCAAATCGGCGACAGCACAATGTATACAATTGACTTTGGCAAAATGGGCAAAAAAGCAATGGATGCTGCGTATGCACATCTAAAGAAATTCTAGGGGTAAATAAAGGATAAAAGCAGGATTTCCTACCCTATTATACCGGATAATACATAAATCCTAAAGGAGCAGCCTCTTTAGGTAGTTCACCTCTTTGAACTTTTTCCATTATTTTATTTTAAGAAGCATCACAAAATCTAAAACCACTTTTCCAATGAGCAAGAGAAGAGCGTACAATTGGTGTATCAGATGTTGATATTTCGGGCTGTGCTCCAGATAAACGTTGTTTTTTACCAAATGAGAATGTTTTTTGCTTATTTTCTCTCCCCAAATCCGGTTTCTTTTGATGCCAACTTAAATAAACTATCAATTCTTGGCATTAAATATCCTCGAAATCCAATCTTTTATTTATATAAAATTAGATAGACTAGATAAATTGTCCTTTTGTTACAAAACTTTAAGCCCCGATACATACTTTTGTGATATAATAAATACATTAAATTCAGAGGGAAGAAGGTAAAAAGATGAGTTTAGATGTATATTTAGGAATAGATGTTGGTTCGGTTACGACAAAATTAGCACTGGTAGATGAAAAAGGTAAATATGTTGATTCATATATGCTAAAGACTGCAGGAAAACCTGTTGATGCAGTGCAAAATGGCATGAAGCAGATAATATCGCAGGCACTGTGTGATTATTCTGTAAGAGGAGTAGGAACAACCGGCTCAGGAAGAAACCTTGCAGGTGCTCTTGTAGGAGCTGATGTTGTTAAAAATGAGATTACAGCGCACGCAGTTGCTGCAAGTACAAATATTCCGGGAGTACAAACAATTCTGGAAATCGGCGGGCAGGACAGTAAAATAATCATTCTCCGTGACGGTATTGTTACAGATTTTGCAATGAACACAGTTTGTGCAGCCGGTACAGGAAGTTTCCTTGACCATCAGGCTCAAAGATTAAATGTTCCTATTGAAAAATTCGGAGAAACAGCTCTGCGCTCAGATAATCCAGCACGTATTGCCGGAAGATGCGGCGTTTTCGCAGAATCAGACTTAATCCATAAGCAGCAGTTAGGCTATCCGGTAGAAGACCTGCTCTACGGGCTTTGTCAGGCACTAGTTAGAAACTATCTTTCTAACCTGGCTTTAGGTAAAGAACTGCTTCCTACGATTTCATTCCAAGGTGGTGTTGCTACTAACTCCGGTATGGTTAAGGCTTTTGAAGAAGCTTTAAACACGAAAATTGTTGTTCCGGAAAATCACCAGACAATGGGTGCAATAGGAGCAGCGCTTCTTGCAATGGAAAACCACCAGTACACTGAAACTGAAACCAAGTTTAAAGGATGGGAAGTCGGAAGCATGAACTTCCAGTCAGTAACCTGCCAGTGTACAGGATGTTCTAACAATTGTGAAGTTATAACAATCCTTGAAGGCGCAGAACCAGTCGGTCACGTTGAAAAAATTGGAGACATAAAAGGCAACATAATTGCTCGATGGGGCGGTACCTGCGGCCGTTGGGATATAAATTAAGTAATAAGAGAGAAATTATGGCTATAAAACTTAATAACTTTGAAATCGGTGCAAATAAACTTACTATCCTAGCTGGACCTTGTGCGGCAGAATCAATGGATATTCTACGCACAACAGCAGAAGGTTTAAAAAAGGTATGTGAAGAACTGGATATAAATTATGTATTCAAATCCTCTTTTGATAAAGCAAACCGTTCTTCTATAACTTCGTACAGAGGACCGGGGCTGGAAAAGGGACTGGAAATGCTTGCAAAAATCAAATCAGAATTTGAGCTTCCAATCGTTACAGATATTCATCACCCCGAACAGGCGACTATTGTTGCTGAAGTTGCAGACATTCTTCAAATACCTGCATTTTTATGCAGACAGACTGATTTACTCGTCGCGGCAGCAAAAACAGGTAAAATAGTTAATATTAAAAAAGGGCAGTTTCTGGCACCGCAGCAAATGAAATCTCTTGTCAAAAAAGTTGAAGACAGCGGTAATAAACAAATTATGCTAACTGATAGAGGAGTAACATTCGGCTACGGAAATCTTGTTGTTGATTTTCGGGCAATTCCTATTATGAAAGAATTTGGCTATCCTGTAGTATTTGACGCTACTCACAGCGTTCAAATGCCTGGTTCAAACGGAGATTCAACAGGCGGGGACAGAAGATTCGTTCCCACTCTTGCAAATGCTGCTATGGCAGCAGGGGCAGATGTTCTGTTCTTTGAAGTTCATCCTGAACCTGACAAAGCTCTTTGTGACGGGCCGAATATGCTTGAGTTAAACAAGGCTAAAGAAGTTTTCAAAAAATGTAAAGAGATTTTTGATATATGCTAAAAACTGTTAAAAAGCTTGAACAAGGGCTCAGAGGAAGTATAACAATCCCTTCTGATAAATCAATATCACACAGAGCTGTAATGTTTTCATCAATTGCCAAGGGTGAATGCATAATAAGAAACTTCTCAAGCGGGGCAGATTGTCATTCGACTTTAAATTTATTCAAACAGCTTGGTGTTGATATTCAATTTCTCGACCACAAAACTTTAAAAATTAAATCCACAGGTAAATTAAAAAAATCTGAAATACCTCTGGATAATGGTAATTCCGGTACAACAATGCGCCTTGTATCAGGTATCCTTGCGGGGCAGAACTTTGACTCTGTTATGGTTGGTGATATCAGCCTTTCAAAACGGCCTATGAAACGCATTATAGAGCCCTTGACGCTTATGGGAGCTGATATAACTTCTGTTGACGGCCACGCGCCATTAATAATAAAAGGACGTCCGCTTCAAGGTATTACTTACCACTCAAAGTTGGCAAGCGCACAGGTTAAATCCTGTCTATTGCTTGCGGGATTGAACGCGGAAGGTGAAACCACTTTCATAGAGCCTTACACCTCAAGAGACCATACAGAACGGCTTTTTGAATATCTTGGTGCTGATATAAAAATTAACGGAACAAGTGTTTGTGTTAAACCTTCACAATTAACAGCTAAAGATATTGATGTAGTCGGAGATATTTCTTCTGCTGCATTCTTTATTGCAGCAGGATTAATGGCTAAAGGTTCAGATTTTGTTATTAAAAATGTTGGAGTTAACCATACACGTTCAGGAATAATTGACATTGTATCTCGAATGGGCGGATGCGTAGAGATAATGAATGAACATATAATTGCAGGTGAGCCTTGCGCCGACATAAGAGTACAATATACAGGAACTTTAAATGGCTGTGTCATTGAAGGAGAAGATATTCCAAGATTAATTGATGAACTTCCTGTAATTGCTGTATTAGCTTCTCAGGCAAAGGGTGAAACAATTGTTAGAAATGCAGAAGATTTGAGAAACAAAGAATCTGACAGGATTAAGTGTTTAGTAAATGAACTCACAAAAATCGGAGTAAATATAGAAGAAACCCAAGACGGTTTTATTGTAAGAGGGAAAAAAGAATTAAGCGGAGGAGCAGAACTCGAAAGTTATCACGACCACAGGCTTGCAATGAGTTTTTATATAGCAGGGCTTGTATGCAAAAATGAAATTGCAATAAACGGATTTGAATGGACAAACATTTCTTTTCCTGAGTTTGAAGAGCTGATGGATAATTTAATTTAAGTTTGTTCCTAACCTTGTTCAATCCAGCTTCTGATTTTTTCACCTGCTTCGGCTTCATCAACGCCGTCAAATTCGCGTTTTAATTCGCGCAGAGCTTCACGAATTTCAGCACCTGATGCAGGAATTGCAGCAGGACGGTTTTGCTGTTCAAGCAGGCCTTGCTGCAGTTGTGACTGTTTCTGGATTAAATCCGCAGCATTTACGCTTAAATCCTTAATCTGTTTTTCCTGAGCCTCATTCATTTCTCTCAAACGATTGAGTTCTTCTTCTTGAGCTGCTTTTGCTGCATTAATCTTTTGAGTTAAAGCTTTATGTCCGAAGAACAAACCAAATGCAAGGAGCGCAATAGCTAGCCACCAAGGGTTGCCATGTTCTGCCTTTATAGGAGCTTTTACGTTTTTATCACCGGCCATAAATGGATCAAGCGAATCGGCAAATGCGATTGTCACATTTTCAGGATCAGCCTTAGGGCTTGCGGCATGTGCAACAAGTTCTTTTAATTCTTCTAATGTAAGCTCAACCGGAAGTGCATCTTTTTCTAATGTTACTGCAATTGAAATTTCTTCTAGCGTGCCTGGCGACATATATTCATTTGTCTGAACCTTTGTAACACCATACTGGGTTTCACGTGCAGTTCTTGAATAGCTTCTATTTTGAGTTGAGTCAGAGCTGCCTGCCGGAAGTCCGTTTGGAAGATATACACTTACAGCATTGGTGTTTTTATTTGTGTCCATAGTCTGGTCACCAAGACCTTCTGAGAAAGTTTGTTCCGTAACAGAAGCTTTCTTCTGTGGATCATACTCTATAGTAAATTTCTCAACAGGAGCTTGCTTAAGGAAAGTACTTACTGTCGCAACATACTTACCCTGACCGATAAGTCTATTCAACTGGGTTTGAACTTTCTCCTGCATGTATTTATCATTTTCTTGAAGCCTTGCAAGCATTTCAGACTGTGCATCCACTAAACTATTGTATACATGTCCATTTGTATCTGTTATAGAGATATTTTCATTCTTCAAGCCGGAAACACTTCCTAAAAGCAGGTTAGAAACTGCTTTTATTGTTCCCATATTAAGAGTTTGACCGACTGCGACTTGCAGCTGTACAGTTGCTGTTACTGGTTTTTGCATAGACGAAAACATCGTTTGCTCAGGAATTGAAATAAATACGGATGCATTTTCAATACCATCTATTCTTCTGATTAAGCGAGCCAACTCGCCATTCATAGCTCTTACGAGTCTTATTCTTTTATCCTCTTTAGTAGAAGTAAAATCACCTTTATCAAAAATTTCTAAACCAACATTCTGGTCGTACAAACCGCTTTCAACAATAACCATAATTGCTCTATCTCTCTGTTCGGTTGTACACTTCTTCATACCCGGTGTGCAGTCGCCTTTTTTAAGACGAAGTACAGACTTAGTACCATCAACGGCACGGGCTGCAACAATATTATTTCTGGCAAGGAGTGCCTGAATTTCAAGAGCTTTTCCAAGATTATCAGTTGTTAAAAGATCAACATCTTCTTTTAAAGGTTCTTTGCTGACATCAATCTGATCATTCTTTGACTTACTTGAAGCTGCTATTGTTCCGCATATAATAAATACAATTAAAAGCAGAACAACACCTCCTACAATTGAGGCTAAAAGAATTTTATTTTCAAGTAACTTTTTAAAGTCCATAGTCCTTCCCTATAAGATTATTATACACATATATATTAATTTTGAGAAGCTTAAATCTGTATTTGCATTATTTTATCATACGCTTGTATGACCTTACCAGTTGCAGTGGTTGCGACATTAACAGCAATTTCGGCCTTGGACATTGCTACCATTACATCATGAATATCCACATTCTCCGAGCCCATCATTGCATCTTTTAACAGGTTATCAGGCGCATTCATTGAGGTGTTAAGTCCTTCTACGAGGCCTGACATTACACTCTGAAAATCTGTAGTAGAAGGTTCCTCCACTCTGTTCATTCTTGCTGACGGGAAATCACCCCAGCTGTCAAGCTTTGTGTGCTGTATTCGTGCCTCTAATTCATACCTTGGATAAAATCCGTTAAACATATATTTCACCTCTTTTAATAATTTTATCGGCTTGTTTTTTATTTTTTTTAGATATTTTGGGGAAATATCATACAGATGCAGTATCGTTTTAATAATTATTAAAGAATTGTCAAGTTTTGCCGTCATAGAAAGTATTATGAATTTACATGAAGAATGCTTATTAAAATATTTACTCAACCCGCTTGATTTACTCCAATCAACAGAGCTTTTGAAATTCAATAACAGCCTGATTGAAAAGAGTATTTGTGTGGATAAAATCCTTGCAAAGAAAGGTAAAATTAACTATACTAGAATATAATTTACAATTTTTGGGGGAGATATGAAAAATCTTATTAAGACAAAATGGTTTATCTATGGAACTTATTTGCTTCTTGTTCTGGCAACTTTGCTAATAGGTTTTGTACTGTTACAAAATAATAAAACACTTAAGAACGTAATAGTATCATTTTTTGAAGTAGCAGAAAACAGAACTTTTGACTACAGACAGTCTTTACAGGTAATTCATAAACGTCCTCTGCCAAATAAAGATATTGTTGTACTTGCAGTAGACGACGCTAGCTTAGAATCTTTATGGGAAAAGTACGGAGAATGGCCTATACCGAGAAATGTATACGGCGATTTGATAAACTATCTTGAATTACAAAAACCTCAATCAATAATTTTTGATTTAATGTTTATTAAATCCATAAGAGCAACAGCAAATGCTGACAAGTATTTAGCTGAAACAATGAATAAGTATAATAATATATATACAGGAATGAACCTTGATGACCAGCCTTCCAGCTTAAGACTTCCTATAGATTTGCCTGAAAGGCTGGCCTTAAATATTCAAAACGACTCAAATGTTGATTTCACACAAAAAAGTTATAAAAACTGCAGACCTATAATGTCATCATTAATTGATGGAAAAGTTAATATAGGAATGACAAACGTTCAGAGAGCCAGTGATGGTATTTTACGAGAAGTGACACCGATTATGATGTATAAAGATAAATACTATCCGTATCTATCTTTTAAAGCAGGTGCCGATTATATTGAACAAAAAAATGCAAAAGATTTTGTAATTGATGCAAATTCTAACTTAAAAGTATTTGATACAAAAATTCCCCTTACAAAAGACGGAAATGCAATACTTAACTGGTACGGCCCGAGCGGAACTCATACAATTATACCGATGTATGAAGTAATTAATGCAATGACCGGCACTAATAAGAGTTTGAATACAAAATTTGATTTTAAAGATAAAGTTATTATTATCGGAACAACAGCAACCGCGCTTCAGGATAATAAAAGTGTTCCTATACAAAACATTATTTATCCCGGAGTTGAAGTACACGCTACATTCTTTAACAATATGCTGGATAATAACTTTATAAGAAAAACGGATGCGTTTACTGATATTATTATAATTACATCAGTTATAGCAATCGTCGGTGCTATTGTAATGCTATCGACTTCAACGTTATTTGCATCGCTTTCTACAATACTATTTGGCATTGCATATTTATTTATCTCATATTATTTAATGGAATTATATAATTTGTGGATTCCGGTTGTAATGCCTGTAATCTCTATCATGGCTGCATTTGCACTATCATTCTTAGCTAAATATCTATTGAAAGCACGTGATTTCGAATACCAGTATAAACTGGCTACAATAGACGGATTAACAGAGCTGTATAACCACAGATATTTTCAGGATACTTTAAGAAAACAAATAGACATTGCCAGAAGATACAATCAGGCTTTCTCATTAATCATAATTGATATTGATTTCTTCAAAAAATTCAATGATACATACGGACATCAAGCAGGAGATGCCGTTTTAAGGCAGGTTGCTAAAATTCTTAAAAACAATTCGCGTGCAACCGATTATGTATGCAGATACGGCGGTGAAGAAATGACAATTATCCTGCCTAATACCTCAGCAGAAGATGCATTATTCAATGCGAACAGAATTTGTAAAGCTGTTGCAGACACACCATTTCATCTGACTCCTGTTGATAAAGTTAATGTTACAATCAGCCTTGGAGTTTCAACATTCCCTGATAATGCACAAACCCCTCAGGATTTGATAGAGTGGGCAGACAAAGGATTGTATTACGCAAAAGAACACGGTAGAAATCAGGTTGGCCGCTACTAATAGACAAAGGATTATACATGGAAGATGTTAAAATAATAGGCGCAGGTCTTGCAGGTTCAGAAGCTGCTCTCCAGCTTGCCAAAAGAGGAATAAAAGTTAAGCTGTATGAAATGCGGCCCAATAAAACTACAGGTGCACATGTTACCTCTGATTGTGCCGAATTTGTATGCTCTAATAGTTTGGGATCCTCTGATATAACCAATGCCAGCGGCCTTCTAAAAAAAGAAATGGAGATTTTAGGCGGCGAGCTTATTAAAATCGCATACGAAAATGCTGTTCCAGCAGGTAATGCACTTGCTATTGCAAGAGAAGACTTTTCAAAAGCAGTTACTGAGCGTATTAATAACAATCCTGATATTGAACTTGTAAGAGAAGAAATAACTGAAATACCTGAAGGAAAAGTAATTATAGCATCAGGCCCGCTTACAAGTGATAAGTTTGCAGAGGCAATTAAAGAGTTCACAAAGAGCGAACATCTCCATTTCTTTGATGCTATTGCCCCGATAGTAGAAGCAGAGTCTATTAATTTTGAAAAAGCTTTTTGGGCATCAAGATATGACAAAGGAGAAGCTTCATATATCAACTGCCCTATGAATAAAGAAGAGTATGAAAACTTCTATAATATATTAATTAATGCACCAAGAATAGAACAGCACAGTGTAGATGCCGGTGCAAAGTTTTTTGAATCCTGTCTGCCTGTAGAAGTTCTTGCATCTCGCGGAATTGATACGCTCCGGTTCGGTCCTATGAAACCTGTAGGTCTTATTGATAAACGTACAGGAATTGAAAATTATGCAGTGGTGCAGCTAAGACAGGATAACTCGGCAAAAACACTGTTCAATCTGGTAGGCTTTCAGACAAATCTCAAATGGGGAGCGCAGAAAGAATTAATACACTCAATCCCCGGGCTTGAAGAAGCTAATATTGTTCGTTACGGAGTAATGCACAGAAACACTTTTATAAATAGTCCGCAAATTCTTAACCCTACACTAGAAACCAGACAAAGAGAAGGACTATTCTTTGCCGGTCAAATTACAGGAACAGAAGGATACACAGAATCTATAGCAACCGGAATGCTTGCAGGAATTAATATGGCAAGAAGAATAAAAGGAGAACCTCTTATCAGTCTGCCAAGAGAAACAATGCTGGGTGCATTGACTTTCTACATAACCGACATTGCTCATCTTAAGCACATATCCTCACGCGATAACTCTGTAAGATACTTGCCGCTCCAGCCAATTAATTCAAACTGGGGTATTTTAACTCCGTTGGAAAAACGTTTACCTAAAAAAGACAAAAAGCTCAAAAACGAACTGCTGTCTAACCGTTCCCTTGAAACTCTTAATAATTTTATTAACAATTGTAAAGTTTTGTAAAAGCTCTGCGCAATTCTCGTAACTAAAAATACTTTATATATACAAGAGTAAAAATACGAGGAAAAGGAGCATATTATTATGGGAATTGAAGGAATTGAAATTTCTAAGTTAAGCGGGAAATTACAACAGTTAGCAACAGCTGCTGATGATGGAAATGGTGTTATCGAAAATAACGAAATTGAAATTTTTAAAGGTTATGCAGATGCAGCCGTTAAAAATGGTCAGGTTAGCGAAGATGATTACAAAGCAATCTTTGGTGCTGATATCAAAACAACTCAACCGGCAACAAATCCTCAGCAAACAACATATACTAAAAAAGATGTTAAAAGAATGGAAAAGTATGTTGTAACAATTTTAAAAGAAGAAGTAGCAGCTTCTCCTTCTGAAATAAAAGCTAAGCTCCAGGAAAGACTCGGCGTAAATGCAGATGATCCAAAATACAAAGATTTGCAGGGTCAGGTTGAATATATTTTAAATGCAATCAATGAAGTTGGTTATAAATCAAAAGACGATGTTGATAAATTAGAAAAAACTGTTAAAGAAAAATTACAGATTGGCAAAAAAGATGATTTCGCAAAAGACGTATTAAAAGCTTTAGTTGAAAATGCCGAAGTTGCACAGAGATCTAAAGAATATGGTGAAATCAAAGAAGCCTATGAAAAACTTGTAAAAGCAGGAATGGGTGAAGAAGCAGCATACAAAGAAGCTAGAAAAGAATTTAAAGATAAGGGTTCCTATTACAAAGACTACCTTAAACATGGTAATATATTCTACAAAGCACTTCACTGGAAGAGAAAAGACAGTGATTTTGAAAAAAGAACTATCATGCCAGAAGCCAGAGCAACAGTAAGGGAAGCAATCAGCGAATCAGATTCAACCAGCTCTAAAGGCGTTGAAAGAGATGCAAAAAAATCATTAGAAGCTGATGGTGACTATAACAGATACACTAAAAAAGCTCTTGGAGGCGAAAACAACTTTGGTGAATGGATTAGCGGAAAAGACTCTGACATGAAAGTTGCCAGAAAAAATCAGGCTACAAAAAACGAAGTTGAAGGTATCAGAGAAGACGGACTCAGCGCAGAAGAAATTCATGATGCTGTTGATAAGAGATCAACATTCGGTTCAAAAGTCACATTCGGCCTACTATTCAAAAAGAAAACACAGTTATTTGAAGCATTAAAAACCAGCGGTTTGATAGTTGACAAAGGCAATGGCGAATATGATGTTTCTAAACTCTCAATGATAATTGGTGAACATGTTGGTGCTAACTATAAATTAGATAGACAAACATCAGACTTCAAAGCATTAGCTGAAATAACAAAAACAACAAGCGCGCTTGCTGCTGCAACAGAATTAAAGAATCTATCAGAACAAGAAGCTAAAATGCTTGTAGAAATGTGCGGTTACAAAGTTGAAGGCAAAAACTGGGGCAAAGCTATCCTTGCAGCAACAGCCGGAGCATTAGTTACAGGCCTAAGTGCAGCCGGTTCTGCCGCAACAAACAAAAAATATGTATTAGATTCAAAAGTAACAAACTCAAACCACGTTGAATTTAACCTGAAATGTTCTGGTAAAACTCTTGAAGATCTAAAAAATCAATTTGGTAATATTGAAGGAGCCAGCTTGAACTTAATTGAAGGCGGCCTGCAGGTTATCATTGACCAGAAAAGCGTTGTACCGCTCTTATGGAAAGGCTCTAAAAAGATTATGGACACTGCATTAAAAGCAGCAATCCCTGGAGCAGTATTAGGTTTACTCGCTGGTCTAAAAGACAGCCCTGAAAAACCTATTACATCAACACAGTTCAATTGCACAACTCTTGAAGAATACGCAAAGGTTCTTGATAGCGAAGTAAAACAAAAGGCTATTGATCCTAAATACAAAGATGCATTAATGATGATAGCAGCAACATTCATAACAGAAGATAAAGACGGCAACAAAGTTTGGGATTGCGAAGGCTACAAAACATTCTTGAACAATGCGGCTGGTAACGGCGGTGTTCTTAACAGAGAAGAACTTATCGGAGCTGTACAACAATTGAAAGACAAACCTCCTGTTGAACATACTGATGAAGAAGATGATGGCGACGAAGAAATAACAACAGGCGGAGATGAAGAAGGCGAAACCGTTCCTGAAAAATGCCCTCTTGAAAAAAATAATAATTCTGTTGATACAACACTTCCTCACAAAGTTAAATTTGGTGATTCCTGGGAAGAACTTGTTAACGCCTACTTCCCAACCTGGAAAGAATGCTACGGCAAAATGTACGGAAAAGGCGGAGCTATTCAAGCACTCAAAAAAGCAGTTTCAAAAAATGAACAAGAATACAAAAAATTACTTGCAGGTTACATTCCATCAACAATCAACATTCCAGAAAAACTCGGCGATTGTGAAAGAAATGACAAAGGTAAAGTTACATTCAGACAACCTGAAGGAAATCCGGTTGGTTATATGGGAACCGTTGGTAAGAAAACAGGCTACAATGAAGTTATTCTTACAGACTGTAACGGTAACCAGGGTAAAGGCCGCGATGTTGATGCAGCACTTAAAGACCTTAACGGTAAAACAGGAAAAGAATATACTGAACAAGATATCGTTGAATAAAGAAGAAACCATGATTGTTTTGATTATAAAAAGAGACGGATTAAACATCCGCCTCTTTCTTTTTCCAGCTATATTACTTATTATCCAAGAACATCTTCTATATCACCAAGGATACCTTCGTGATTTCCGCCGCAGTTGCAATCGCATTCAACCTTACCTGTTATATCAACAGTTATGTTGTGATCTTTTATTGCTTCAAGAATTTTATCCAATTTTTCCATTAATTTAGTATCATCATAGTTTTTATTACCAATTTTATCAAGGATTACAAGGATAGAATCCAGTTTCTTCAATAATTCAGTATCATCATATGAACCGCCGTTGCCGCCTTGAGCTTTGATTTCGTTTAATGTCTTGATAATATTTTGATATCTTGCATCATTCTTATCAAATTCATTGCCAAGAAGTTCAATAATTTCAGCCTTAGCAGCGTTAATTGTCATATTTAGAACATCCATTTTTCCATCAATGCTTTCCAGTAGGCCGTTATTCTTAGATACAAGATCAATTAATTCAGCAACCATCTTTTCTAAGCTTGAAATATCGATGTTTCCGCCGCCATCAATCTTGATATTACCAATTGCTTCTATTATAGCTTTTGCACTTGCCTGTTGATTGTTATCCATAGTATCAAGTTTTTCAAGAACTTTTTCTAACAGAGCTTCTATATTTTTGCTTGAACCACTGTTACCATTTTCAATTGCATTGAAAATATTTGTTAAGTCTTTTGAAATGTCTACACCAAGTTTATCAATAGCATTCAGAACATTTTTCTGGAATTCGGCACTTTGATTTTCCATTTTTGCCAGCAACTGTGAAATATTCTTAAGTTCAGTTGTATTATTTCCTACTTCACCTACAACTTTATTTAATAAATCTATAACTTCTTTCTGGAATTTTTCATCTTGAGCTTGAATTTTTGCCAATAATTGTTCTACGCCATCAAGAGAGAAATCATATTGATCAAACTTACCGATAATGTTATCAAGTTTACCTGTGATTTCAGAGCCAAGATTTTCAATTAATGTAAGTATATTTTTCTGGAATTTTTCATCTTGATCCTGCATTTTTGCTAACAATTGTGTTAACTCATTAAGCTTAGCTGTATTGTTACCGATTTCATCAAGAATCTTATTCATGTTAGAAACCATTTCAAATCCGATTGCACCAAGGTAATTAAGAATTGCTTCTGTATTTTCTTTACCAGCTTCTGTATTTTGATCAACTTTTTGATTCAAAGATTCCAGCAGAGCTTTTACATCGCTTAAGTCTACTGTATTATTTTTTACAGCTTCTATCAAATCGCCAAAGTTACGATTCATTTCAAAACCTACAGCTGCAATATATTCAAGAATTTCTGCCTGTAATTCTTTATCCTGATCTTTCATTTGACCGAGTAAATCATTAGTAGAATCAATCTTATCACCATTCTTGCTTATTGCGTCTAAAAGTTTTTGGAAATCTTCTTTTGACAAAGCACCGTTTTCATATTTATTAATCAATTCTGTCAAAAGATTATTCGTTATATCTACTTTTGCATTTCCAGCTTCTACAAGAGATTCAATTCTATCAAGAGAAGCTTTAACTTCGTCTTTCATCTCAACGTTATTTTCAAAAATGTCATTAATTTTATCAAAGACCCCGTCAAGTTTATTACTAATATCACCGAGAATTTCTACAATCTTCTCCCAGGCTTTTGCTGCTGTAAGATTACCATCTTTAACTTCCTGCATTATTTCCTGAAGGAATTTGTTTGCTTCATCCTGTTTCATGCCATTCTGTGTAAGAAGTTCAATAATTGTCTTTTGATTGGCCTCTGACGACATCATAAAGTTATACATTTGTTCATAAAAAGCATTAGCATCAGCTTGTCCGTTTTTGTACATTTCAATAAGCTGTTTGATAAACTCATTATTTTGCTGCAGCTGTTCATTAGTAATCTGCTGCAACTCAAGCATCTTCTTCCACAATTCCTGCATCTGAGCAAACATTGATTGAATTGCCGCAAAATCAATATTAACAGTAACATTTACATCTGGCATTTCAGGATATACTGGAATATATTCTTTATCATCGCAAGATGTCAATGCAGATGAAGCTCCTAATGTAGCCAGACCCATTAATGCTGCCATCGCTAAAGTTTTCATTTTAGAAGCTTTTCCCTGAAAAGCAAGATTTGATTTATAAGGAGCTACATATTCATTTGCTGCCTTATCTTCAGTTTGTTGAGGCGCAGCCTCATTCATAACTTTTAATTCTGTAGCCAATGTCGGATTAGTAGTAACATTGTTCAAGCCCTGAAACATTAGAGCGTTCATACCTGATTGAGGTCCGTTTGATTCAGGAGCCGGCGCTAATACAGCAGCTGACTTTCCTGGGTCAGAGGTATTTACCCCCGAATTTACCCCCTCACCAAATTTGATTTTTTTGTTCAATAACAAAAGTTCGTTTGCGTTGATGTTCATAAAATTTATGCTCCTTTTTACATAGTTCATTTTAAACCTGATATTTGCGTTAAAACAGGTAAAAATTTTTTTTGCTATTAAAAAAATTTTTCGACCATTTTTTTACAATTCTTAACACTAAACTATAAAAAAGAATTGTTGTCAAAGATTTTATTTGTTTATATAATATTAAAGAATATGTTGCAGGTATAAAACAATGAAAAAAATAGTAGTTCAGAAATTTGGCGGAACTTCGGTTGCCGATACTGATAAAATAAAAAATGTTGCAAAAGCAGTTATTAGAGAGCGTAATTTAGGTCATGATGTAGTAGTTGTAGTTTCTGCAATGGGACATACTACTGATTATCTTGTAAAAATGGCTAAAGACATTTCAGAAAATCCTTCATCTAGAGAGATGGATATGCTTCTTTCTACCGGAGAAGGGGTTTCTATAGCTCTTTTAGCAATGGCTCTTCAAGCACAGGGATGCCCTGCTGTCAGCATGAATGCAATTCAGGTTGGAATTATGACTGAGAAAGTTCACTCTAAAGCCAGAATTATAAACATAAAAACTGATAAGATAAACAGCCATCTGGAAAAAGGTGAAGTTGTAGTTGTTGCTGGATTTCAGGGAGTTACAGATGATTTAGAAATTACCACCCTTGGAAGAGGCGGTTCTGATACTTCAGCAGTTGCTCTTGCAGGCGCACTTAATGCAATAAGATGCGATATATATACAGATGTTGAAGGGGTTTATACAACTGACCCTAGAATAGTTCCTCATGCTTCAAGGCTGGATGAAATTTCATACGAAGAAATGCTTGAACTTGCCAGAGTTGGTGCTAATGTACTGCATCCGAGAGCTGTTGAAACTGCAAAACAATATAATGTACCGCTTAGGGTTAGAAGTACTTTTAAGCTGGATAATTTAGGAACTTTAATATTAGGAGTTGATGAAATGGAATTACATAAACCTGTTACCGGTGTTGCATCGGATTTATCGCAATTAAGAGTTGTTGTTTGTGATGTGATAGATAATCCTGGAACAGCAGCTGCATTATTTAACGGACTTGCAGATGCAAATGTTTCTGTTGATATGATTATCCAGTCTTACGCAAGAAAAGCTTTAAATACAAATGATATTGCATTTACCATAGATAAAGGTGATGTTGAACAAACTCTCGCAATTGTTGAGAGCGTTAAAGAAAAACTTGGATACAGCAACGTTTTCGTTGATGACAAAATAGCAAAAGTTTCTATTGTTGGTGCAGGTATGATTGATAGACCGGGTATAGCTGCTACGATGTTTAAAACTCTGGCTGATTTAGGTATAAATATAAAGATGATTTCTACAAGCGAAATAAAAATCAGCTGTATAGTTGCAGAAGATGATGCTAAAAAAGCTGTAGAAGGGCTGCATAAAGTTTTCCATCTTGATTGCAGTGAAGTTGCAGAAGTCAAAGGTGATTTGCCAGAGGTATAAGGGGTAAATGTTAAAATGAAAAAAGTATTATTATCTTTTATAGTATTTACAGCAATATCATTATCTGTTTTAGCTGATGATAAGCAGGAAGCTTTACAGTTTTTCAACAATTATGTTAAAGCAGCAAACACTTATAGTACAACTATCCCAGATATGTACTCTCCGAGTGCTAAAATCATAAGACAGGTTGTAAAACCTGACGGAACAACTCAGGACGTACAAACTAATACTTCAACTTATATAACCCAGATGAAACTCGGTCAAGCAGGAGCTAAAATAAGGCATTATACAAATACATATACGAATGTTTCAGTAACGCCTATCTCTAATGGAAAGTATAAAATTTCATCACTCAGGCAGCCATCTGGAGAAAGCTATAAACTTAAAACATATATGATTATTCAAAAGCAGCCAAATGGTAAGTGGCTTATTGTCGAAGAGATGATGCAGACAAAAGTGCAGACATTTTTGAAATACGCTAAGAACTAATATTTTAAACACCTAGTGACGGAGCTATTTGGATAAATGTCCTGACTAAATCGCCGTCCCACTGTGTTCCAGCGCCTTCGTTAAGAATAGATATAGCTTTTTCAATATTCATTCCGCGTCTGTAAGGTCTGTCGCTGATTAAGGCATGATAAGTATCCGCAATTGCTACTATTTTTGCGGCCAAAGGAATATCTCCATTTGCGAGTCCTTCTGGATAGCCTTTGCCGTCAATTCTTTCGTGATGATATTTTACAATCGGAATTAAGTCTCTCAGAGATGGATTTGGCATAAGCACTTTTTCCGCACCGATTGTCGGATGTTGTTTCATAATTGCCCACTCATCATCAGAGAGAGGCCCTTCTTTTTTCAAGACAGTTTCAGGAATACCTATTTTTCCTACGTCATGAAGAAGCGCACCCAGTTTAATACGCTCAACTTCATCTTCAGGCAGATTTATAGCCCTTGCAAGAGCCTCTGAAAAACGGGAAACAGAAGTAGAATGACCTTTTGTATAAGGATCTTTTGCATCAATTGCTCCTGCAAGAGATGTTGCGATTTCAGAAATTCTTGCTCCAGAAATTGCATGGTCTGCATTAAATTTTGAGATTAATTCATCCTCAAAGTTTATACCCAGCTGGGCATGACGTTTTCCAATAACTTCTGCGTACGATTTTAAAGCAACATCATCCCAGAAGTTAAAGTCTGCAGAACTAATGATAGCAGACATACCATCTTTGTATCCTTTTGCCTGAGAAATATACATTGCTTGTTCTGCTAAGATTAAAAGTTTTTCTTTATCCTCCGAGCAGTCAGGATATGTTGCTATACCAACAGAAACCTTAACCGGTCCTATATCATCTATAAAGCAGCAGGAAAGCGAATAGGTTAAGTATTCTGCAACATACTTTGCCTGTGCTATAGAGGTATTAGGCATAATAATCGCAATCTCATCTCCTCCATAACGGCCTGCAATATCACCTTCACGCATATTTTGACGAACTTTTTCTGCGACAAGTTTAATAACTTCATCACCTTTTGCGTGACCGAGTTCTCTGTTGATTTTTGTAATATTACATACATCCATCATTACTATAGAAAGCTTTTGCTTATTAATTTCTGCCCTGGAAATCTCATTGGATAAAATTTCTTGAAATCCTCTATGGTTGTATAAAAGTGTAAGATTATCCGTATTAGCGTATCCTTCACTCATTTCCTGCAGTTCTAAATTATGAGAATAAAGCGCAGAAAAATTAGCAATAAGATTATAAAGTGTTATATTTTGTCTTGCGTAGTTGTCTTCTATTATTAAAACGCCAATGCATTTATTCACTGATATCAAAGGAAGTATAACAACTGCATTTTTCTTAAAGTACGCCAGTTTCAAGAAGTTAACATCATCTTTAAAAATAATTTCTTTATTGCAAAACGCTTGTACAATCGGATTATCAATATCTTTAAGAAACACTTTTGTAGAATAAAAATTTCCAAGCTTATCTTTAAGAGTAAGATTAATACAGCTTGATTTTTCCTTAAACAAGCCTACTGCTATGAAATCAGAATCGATATTTTGTGTAATAATAGAATATATTTTTGAATAAAATTCTGTAATAGACGATATTTGAGGTATCTTAACAAGTTCCTCAACTACCATTTTGTAGTTTAAAGTCAAGCCTTTATCATTATTGAAATTTTTAGTTTGTGGATTAGAAAGAGAATTAGCACGGTTATTGAAGGTCAAAGCATTAACCTTTGACACCAGTTTTTCCTGAAAAAATGGCGATGAAACCGGGGCTTTATCCGAAAGATTTGTAATCTTATCTGCTAAATTTTTTTCTTTTTTCACACTTCCACCTAAAGACTATAGACTATTTAAAACTTATAAACAAAAAAAATTGACATTTTATTAAAAATTCTTTACAAAACTGATTATCCCTTCAATTCATATATTAACATTTTTTTTAAGTTTTGCCAGCCTAAAATATATATTTTTTTACAAATGTTAATGAGTCAGGTTAGATATAAAGAGTTTGTGAGGCTTCAAAACGATGTTTCTTGTGAGTTAAGGGAATTGTGAATAAAAATTTATTACAAATTTTTCCATCTGTTGAGGCACTGATTCTGCCGTAATGGCTTTCTACAATCTTTTTACATAGATATAAGCCTATTCCGTGCCCAATTGTCGTGTATTTTGGCACTTCTCCTGTAGTTTTATTAAACATTGTTGAACATTCGCGTTCTGAAAGTGTAATGCCGCGGCTGGTAATTTCTACTTGAATATGATTTGTAGAAACTTCTATATTAACGGTCACCTGCTCATTATGATTAGAGTACATAACGGCATTGGATAGCAGGTTTAGAACTACTGTCTTCATATCAACTCTGTCTGCCTCAATAATTGTATTAAGTCCGTTATCCTTATAAACAAATTCTACTTCTTTTTCCTGAGCTACAGGAGAAATTTCTTCAAAACATTCAATTACGAGCTCTGAAAGACTAAAATATTCAAACACCAGATGTTTTTTACCATTTTCATATCTATATGTTTTTAACACCATTGAAATCATGTCAAGAATATACTTACAGGAAGCTTCTATTTGACTTACTAGCTCTTTTTGCTCTTCATTGATAGTTCCTATTGTTTCATGTTTTATTAGCTCAAGCCCTCTGAGCTGTGCGAGGGTTGGAATTTTCAAATCATGAATCAATGTTTCGATAAAGTATTCTTTTTGTCTTTCAATCTCTTTTTCTGCCTCAATATTTTCATATATTACGAGTATGTGTTTAATATCTCCATTAGCATCAAAGACCGGTGCTTTTCTTACACGGCCAAGAAATGGCTGATTTACATATGTAATATTCCTCTCAGCCACAATAGGTTTTTGTGTACGAAAAATTTCTTCATCCTCTTTGTGTGCATATTTGAGGGATTCTTCATCCATAACATCAGATAGATGCATGGTGCTTAATTCTCCTCTTGGACAATTAATAGCTTCTTCAAAAGAGGAGCTGCCGATAATAAAATTATTTTCCGTATCCTTTAGAAACGCTAATATAGGCATATTTTCCAGCATGCATTTGAGCTGTTCATCTTTCTCAAATGCACTAATCTTTGCAGCTTGAGCCTCTTTCTTTAAGTATTTATTAAGTCTTACATGTTTAATCAGAAATATAATTGTAACAGCAATAATTGTTACAAGAGCGACAATATGATCAGTTGTCTTATATAAAACAAAAAGCGAAATGACAAATATACTTATACTTATTAAATCTTTTAAAATACCCATAGTTATATTCTCATCTAATCTGTATTTTACATATTACATTATTTTATTTTGAATATAAATTGCCTATGTGGGTAAGGAATTTAAAAATAATTTATGGAGTTTGACATTGTGAACCCTAAGAAAATCTACTCCAGCACTCATTAGAGGATAGGAATAAGCAAGAGTAAAGGCGTCTTTAATATCATTACCAGCATCCTGAACATGCAGAAGCCTTTTTCTTGAGATTCCCACCATAACTGGACATTCTAGAGAATAAAAAGTTTGAATATTTTCTAATATCTTGAAATTATCTTCCCTGGATTTTCCAAATCCAATGCCCGGATCTATGATAATATCATTTATACCTGCTTCCCGAGCAAAATTGATTTTATCTTTAAGGTTTAAAAAGATTTCATCTACTACATTCTTATAAACAGGGGTATTTTCGGCTTTATCTTTTGAATGCTGAATTATTACACCTGCATTATATCTAGAAATTACATTCGCCATTTTATTGTCATATTCGAATCCTGAAACATCATTTATTAGATGAGCACCATTATTCAGAGCAAAATCTGCGACAGCTGAACTTCTTGTATCGATGCTAATTTTTGTAGTTAAACCTTCATTTATTATAAAAGATAAAATTGGTTTTAGACGCGCAATCTGCTCTTCCGGCGCAACAGGTACTGAATAAGGTTTTGTACTTTCTGCACCTATATCAATCATATCAGCACCGTCTTCAATTAAAGAAATCAACTTTCTTTGTGCATCTTCCGGTTTTAAATATAATCCTCCGTCAGAAAAAGAGTCAGGAGTTACATTCAAAATCCCCGCTATTTTTGTCTTACCGGCAGGTTTATTTAAAAAGTCCTGAATTTCCCCCGCAAGCATTGCAAGCTTAAACGGCTGCCCCTTTAGTTTTGAAATAATCTTTTGCAGCTGAGAATAGCTTCCGCAAAGAATTACATCCGAGGTTTCAATTTTTCCGGTAACAACATTTCTATTGACAGCACAATCTGCTCCGAAGATTAAAGCCGTTTGTTTCAATATATTTGCCTGAGCTGTTGATAATCCGTATATTTTTATATTTTTATATCTGAATTTTTCTGATATAACATCTAAATATAAAGAATCAAATCCTATTTCAGCCAGTTCTACATGGATATTGCTATATGGAATTTCTCTTAACAAAAATCTACTCATGCGAAAATTCTATCACAATTATAACAGAAGTTAAACTTTGATAATTTGAAGCGTGATAGCCTTCACTACAGCCTGAACTCTGTTTGTTACATTAAGTTTTCGGTAAATAGCTTCCATATGTGCTTTAGTTGTTGAGTTAGACATACTTAATTCTTCTGCTATTTCTCTATTCATAAGACCTTTGGCAACAAGATTAAGTATGAGTAATTCCTGCTTTGTAAAATCTCTCATAAAAAATCCCTTTCACTAACTCATTTTTATCTGAAAAGTTTAAGTTGTCTATCAGCCTGATGGCTATTTTTAGAAAAAATAACCCGCTTGAAATATAAAAAAAAGTATGACATAATGATATTACTTTATATAGGTGTTTATTTTGTTCCTACATTTTTATAAATAGGGAGAGTAAGCTCTATAATTATTGAAGTATACCTGCCGATACAAAATCGCCAGCAGGAAATGGATTAATTAAGGCACTCACCCACCTGCGAGTCATTGCAGGTAACAAAATCGCACTTATATAAAGTAATAAGGGCTTTGCTTAGCAAAGCCCTTATTACTTTATATCTCAAATTTTTCTTTTAAATCTTCCAGACACTTCTGACTATCTGTTTCAAAATAAATTCTTAACAGTGGTTCTGTTCCGCTTGGTCTTACAAGTATCTTAGCCGTATCTCCAAGCATAAGCTTAACTCCATCTTTTGTGTCAATTGAAGTTACTTTATACCCGCCTATATTTTGCAATAATTTTACCCTTTCAAGAATTGGTCTGATTTCTTCTTGACTATCAAGCTTCAAATCTATACGGTCTGTATAAAATTTACATCCGGCAAGTTTATACAAATCTTCCTGAAGTTCTACTAACGATTTTTCAGTAGAAGCCATTGTTTCAAGAACAAGTAAATTAGCAAGCAGCCCGTCTTTTTCAGGTATATGGCCCTGAATGCTCAATCCTCCAGACTCTTCGCCGCCTATTATAACTTTATTTTTACGCATTGCTTCTCCGACATGCTTAAATCCGACTGCTGTTTCAATAACATTTATACCTAGTTTTGCAGCTACTCTATCTATAAGGAGGCTTGAACCAACTGTCTTAACAACACTCCCATCAATACCGCGTTCTTTAAGATGTTTAAGAAGAATTGCTATAATCTCATTTGGAGAAACATATTCACCATTTTCATTTATAACCCCGAATCTATCTGCGTCACCGTCATTAGCAAGCCCGATTGCATTCGGCATCTTTTTAACTGTTTCAATTAATTCTTTCAAAAATCTGGGTTTTGGATCAGGCATTCCTCCGCCAAATTCATTATCATGATACATATGTAGTGTTGAAAATTTTATCCTATGCTGGTTCAATAATTCATCAAAATAGCCTATAGATGCTGAATACAGACCATCAAACACAATATTTGTTTTCAATTTCCTAATGGTATCAAAGTCTATGAGTTCTTCAATATGTTTATTATATTTTGCTCCAAAATCAATTTTATGCATTGTTCCTGATGAATCTGAACCAGGAAATTCAATATCAATATTTTTTACTATTTCATCTGTAATATCACTTGTTGCAGGCCCTGCATAGTCTGGAATAAATTTCATACCTAAATATTCCGGAGGGTTATGTGATGCTGTAAACATTATTGCACAGGCATTTTGAATAAGTGCATTATATGCAAGAATAGGGGTTGGAACAACCCGTGAAGAGTAAAGTACATTAAAGCCCTTGCCTTTTAGTAATTCCGCACATAAAGCAGAAAATTCATCTGCCTTATTTCTAGGATCATATCCTATAAGAATAGGTTTACAAAAACCAAAATTATCAGCTATATATTTCCCTATAGCAAGAGTTACTCTTTCTACATTTACTCCTGTAAAATCTTTATCTAATACAGCTCTCCAGCCGTCCGTTCCAAATGTTATATCCATCTTTCCCCGCTAAACTATATTACGGCTCTGAAAATTAATCAAAGCCGTAATATATAATTCTTCTGTACGTTATTTTGCGACTTTTACGCCCATAGGGTCAATTGCAAAATCAGTTCCTTGTTCTGTTGTACTAAACTTAATAGGAATTCTAGCTGTTCTTGTGCAGGCTTTTACTGTCCAAATTTCTTCCCAGCTGCCGTTATTTTTAGGCTTAGTTATATTTGTGTCTGTAATAGAAAAAGTTTGACAGTCAGGTGCTGCAATTCTTAAACCGTATGCATAAACAGGAAATAGCATATCAGCTTGTAATTTACCATCGGCAAGGGTTTTTCCTGGAACCGGCACTTTTGTATCATAGTCATATGCAAATGCTGCTGTTGTAAAAGCAGCTGCTGCTATTAACATTAATAAACCTTTTTTCATATTCTGTATCCTTTCTTGCATATATATTATCATAAAAATTTATTTAGAAAACATCTGCTTTATTCCGTCTACAGAACTCAAGATTCCTGTTGCTTCATAAGGCATATAAACAATCTTATTGTCCTTACCGCTTGTTATTGTCTTCATTGTTTCTAAGTATTTCATTGCTATCAAATATTTATCCGGCTGACCTTTATCAGCAAGAGCATTAATAATTCTTTGAATAGCTTCTTTTTCACCATCTGCTTCAAGTATTCTAGCCTGAGCAACACCTTCTGCTCTTAAAATATTTGCTTGTTTTTCGCCCTCAGCACGGTTGATAGCAGCCTCTTTTTCACCCTCGGCTTTTAATACTGCTGATTTTTTCAAACCTTCTGCCTCTAAAATGGCTGCACGTCTGTCACGTTCTGCCTTCATTTGTTTTTCCATTGCAGATTGAATATCTGCTGGAGGAATAATATCTTGAAGTTCTACCCTGTTAACTTTTACACCCCATTTATTGGTAGCTTCATCCAGAATAGCTCTAAGCTCATGATTGATTTTATCTCTTGATACTAAGCTTTCGTCTAAATCTAGCTGACCAACCAGATTTCTAAGGTTTGTTTGTGTTAATTTTTCAATTGCATCAGGAAGATTTTGGATTTCATAAACAGCAGACTTCGGATCTACAATCTGAAAATATAACAACGCATTTATGCTTATTGAAACATTATCTTTAGTAATTACATTTTGTCTTGGGAAATCATATACAGCTTCTCTTAAATCAATTTTTGTTCTCTTTTGAATAATTGAATAAGTTGAGCCATCAAACCCTTTTTGTGTAACTTTCCAATCAATAGCTCTAGGAGCTTCTAAAACTGGAATTATGAAATTAAACCCTGACTGAAGAACTCTGTCAAATTTACCCAGACGCTCTACAATAACGACTTCTGCCTGCTGTACAATAATAACACCTTTAGCCACAAAAACAAGTGCTAAAACTATTAAAAAAATTGATAATGAAATCATAAAAACTCTCCTATTTGTTATTCTCTACAAACATTATTAAACCATCATTTTTAACAATTTTAACTTCTGAACCGGCTGGAATAAGAGAAGCATCAATACTTCTTGCTTCCCATCGCTCGTCATAAATAGTTATTACTCCTTTTGAATCAGTAACATCTTCAGTAACTCTCGCACTCTTTCCTATATATTTACCACTTATTCCTGTTTCAGTTTCCTTTGAATTCCTTCTAAGAAGCAGCGGACGTAAAAACGCGAATGAAAGAAACGACAAGACAAAGAAAATAAGCACAAGACCAAATTTACTCGCATATACATAAGATATTGCTGCTGTAATGAAAGCTGCGAGTGCGAAATTTAAGAAAAACATACTTGGCGTAAAAATTTCGAGTATTACAAATGCAATACCCACTACGCACAAAAATTGCCACATTAACAAGTTATTACTCTCCTATAATTGAGTTAATTTCTGCCACCATTTCATCTGGATTAAAACCGTGAACTTTAGCCCCTGCTTCAAGGTTTTCAAAATGTGCAGCAGCACAGCCAATACATCCCATGCCATATTTCTGGAATACTGCAATTGCTTCTGGATGCTGTTGAACGATATCCATTATCCCCATTTCTTTTGTTACTTTTGCCATGTTTTCAACCTTTCTTTAAAAATTATATTAAATACGAAATTATTGTATTAGCCAACTCCTTACCTTGACTAAATCATAATCCTCATTAAATAAGTAGTGTTATTATACCATACTTTGGAAAGGATTTAAATATGCAATTTATTAAGAATTTCTTTAAACATGACTCGGTAATTGGCTTATGCGGTCTAAAGAAAAAAACAGAATATGTTTGTATAGAAGTGCCAAAGAGCTACAAAAAAACTTTTATTACTAATACCAAGAATAATTATCTATTAATTTAATACTTAAAAATCAATTCTAGCATCAAACTTGGGCAGCAATCTTGCAATTCTATCTTCAAGGTTTTTGGCAAAAGGTCTTATAGCCTCTAGAGTGTCTATAACATCTTTGTCAGACATTCTGCGCATAAAATGATCTACTTCTATAGAATCTAAAATACTTGGTGATACATACCATAATAACTTATAGTCTTTTTTTGCTTCATTTAAATATTTAGTATTTACAGCACTAAAGCTGCAAAAACTCTTTGAATTATTAGAAACACGCATACACAATACTCCTTTTAAAAAATCAAGAAAAGGAGCAACTAAAAGCCGCTCCTTTTCAAACTAATGTTTTATAAAATTAAGATTATTCAATAATTTTATCAACAACACCAGCACCAACTGTTCTACCGCCTTCACGGATAGCGAATCTCATACCTTCTTCAATAGCAACAGGGTTGATAAGTTCAACTTCCATTACTACGTTATCACCAGGCATTACCATTTCGCCTTCAAATTTGATAGAACCAGTAACGTCAGTAGTTCTGATATAGAACTGTGGTCTGTAACCAGGGAAGAATGGAGTGTGACGTCCGCCTTCATCCTTAGTTAAAACGTAAACGTTAGCAGTAAATTTAGTGTGCGGGTGAATTGAACCAGGTTTACAAAGAACTTGACCACGTTGGATTTCAGTCTTGTCAATACCTCTCAACAATGCTCCGATGTTGTCACCAGCTTGACCTTGGTCAAGTTGTTTTCTGAACATTTCAACACCGGTAACAGTTGTTTTCTTAGTTTCGCCAAGACCAACTAATTCAACTTCGTCACCAACTTTAACAATACCACGTTCTACTCTACCTGTAGCAACAGTACCACGACCGGTGATAGAGAATACGTCTTCAACAGGCATCAAGAACGGTTTGTCTAAGTCACGTTCTGGAGTTGGGAAGTATGTATCAACTGCATCCATCAATTCCCAAATTTTATCAACCCATTTATCTTCACCACGTTGTACGTTTGGATTAGCTTGAACAGCTTCCAAAGCTTTTAAAGCTGAACCGTGGATGAAAGGAATATTGTCACCGTCGAATTCATAAGAAGAAAGAAGTTCTCTTACTTCCATTTCAACTAATTCTAATAATTCCGGATCATCAACCATGTCGCATTTGTTTAAGAATACAACCAAGTTAGGAACACCAACCTGTCTTGCTAACAAGATGTGTTCACGAGTCTGAGGCATTGCACCGTCAGTAGCTGCAACAACAAGGATTGCTCCGTCCATTTGAGCTGCACCAGTAATCATGTTTTTTACATAGTCAGCGTGGCCAGGGCAGTCAACGTGTGCATAGTGTCTAGCATCTGTTTCGTATTCTACGTGAGCTGTAGAGATGGTTATACCTCTTGCTTTTTCTTCCGGAGCAGCATCGATTTCATCGAATTTTCTAGCTTGTGCTTTACCGGCTGCAGCCATAACACCTGTAATAGCTGCTGTCAATGTTGTTTTACCGTGGTCAACGTGGCCAATTGTACCAATGTTAACGTGCGGTTTTGTACGTTCATACTTTTCACGTGCCATGAGATTAATCTCCTTCTTTGATTAAATATACTACGTTAACTTACTATACTAAGTTATATTATAATTCTAGTCTTTAAAGATTTTTTGTCAATGAGTGGATAAATTCACTACTTAACATCATCCTTAATTACAATCAGATTTTTCACAATCTTCATTGCGCAGGTTGGAAGAACAACTTCTGCCAAGCCGTCTGCTATACTTATTATGCTGCCGGCTTTGAGCGTTACATCTTCGCCCTTGTACTGAAATGTGTAATCATCCTTACGGTCGGATCTGATTGTGATTTGATTGTTCATAATTGCATCCTCTTTTAAATACTAATAAACGCGAACATAGGAATGGCAAAAAACTTTCCGCCATTCCTATATTTATACTTTTTTGATTTTACATTCAAAATTAATCAAATACATAACTAATAATTGCAGCTTCTCTAGCTCTTTTAATAGCTGTAGTAACCATTCTCTGGTGTTTTGCACAGTTGCCTGTTACTCTTCTAGGAATGATTTTTCCTGCTTCTGTTAAGTATCTTTTTAACTTTGCTGCATCTTTGTAATCAATAGATTCTACGTGATCTGCGCAGAATGAGCAGGTCTTACGTTTTTTTCTATCTTGTGCATCTTGTTTTGCCATTGTTTTATTTGCCTTTCTAGCCTTTTTTTCAACATTTGGTCGGCAGACATTCCATAATAACTACCAGCTTTATATTCAGGACTTGTCCGTCTGCCTCTTGAACAGCCCGTTCGCTAGCACTAGAATGGAATCTCGTCTTCTCCGATTAATTCGTCAGAAAACTCTTCCTGTGAAAATTTTACGATATCTTCGCCAGAACCTGAAGATTTTGCTGCCGGAGCAGAACCTGCCCCCATCGGTTCTATTGTATTAGCGTCGATTTCATAAATTCTTCTTTCAGCACCGCTGTCATTTTTCACAGCTGTAATCTGCAGTCTGCCTTCTACAAGCACTCTGTCATCTTTAGAAAGAGCAGATACAGCTTCATCCAGAGCTGCACGCTTTACGATAACTCTTAAAAGCATCTCTTCTCTGTCACCTATGTTAAGCACAAAAGAAGATACCGGCACGTTATTTTGGGTGAAACGTTTTTCCGGTGCTCTGAATACTGTTCCTGTTACAACTGCTTTTGCTAATGTCATTCTTTTTAATTCACTTTCTTTCTGGTTTGTATTAAAACTCCAACATATTTTGACTTAAACTGTCTGAGCTTTCTTTGCTTCTTCCATAAACATAAATCTTAAAATATTTTCGTTTAATTTAAGACTTCTTTTGAAATCAACAACTGCTTCGCCAGGAAGAGATACAATCATAGTTGTAAAATAACCATCTCTGTAGCCTTGTACATCATAAGCCAACTTTTTGCGGCCCATTTTGTCAACAGAAGATACTGACCCCTTGTTAGATTTAACTTCTTCAGAAATTTTATCTACAACTTTGTCTAATTCTTCTGAATCAAGACTTGGTTTGAAAATCGTTAATAATTCATAGTTTTTCATAAAAATATTTCTCCTTATGAAACCATGCTAGCATAAAAAGGTTTTAAGTAAAGGGGTTAGGTTTAGCCTAAATCCATTGTCATAAATTTATGCTTATAATCACCTATTGTGTTCATAAGTTCTACAAATTCTGAATATTTTGTTGTATGAAGAGCCTTCGATAACTCTACAGCTTCCAGAAAGTTTATCTTAAAACTTTCTGTTTTTCTATCTGTTATCTTAATCATACCTGTATCTTCAAACATTTCAAGCAATGTTTCAATTACATCGCCTGTAACTCCAAGTGCTGAAGCAGCCCTGCACAGATTAAAATCGCCATTAAGTGAATTACAGGTATATCTTATCATTCCGGAAAAAGTCTTTAAAAGAAGTTCTTCATTATATTTACCCCTCTGGTAATTCATATAGTGAATTGCATCAGGTGACACTGTTGTCATTAAACTCTGCATTACATCATCATCTGCCGGATAATCAAAAAACATTAAAACATCTGACTTTTCAGCATTGCTCCGTGTTGAAATATTCTTGCATATTGCCTCAAACGGTTTCAGAGTTTCCAAAATGCTTCTATCTTCAACAAAAGCACATATTTTTAATTTCGAATTTTTTATATAATCATTCACCTGAGCAAGAATATTTGTTTTCTTTCTATGGTCATAAATTTTAGTTTTTGAAGTTTCTTCCTGCATTAAAGCATCTGAGTGCACATCTTTTAATATCAATTGCACAGAAGTTACCCCGTTGAACGTATTTAGCTGAGGGGCGAAAGCGATATCAAGCCTGTCACCGGAAACAAGAGGAACATCACCCTTTGACCACCAGACGCAGTCTAAAGTACCGGAAGGTGTTTCAACTGTTAATTTCAAGTGTTCTTTTGTGGAGCCCATAAGCTTTTTTTGTTTTAGAACGAGATTGTTCACAACAAAAGCTGGAGATGGATTTGCCATCCCGAAAGGCTCTAATTTTGAAATTTCTTCTACTAGAGAAACATCTACATCATTTATCGAAAGTTCCAAATCAATATCCAATGAAGGAGTAAGCTTCTTTCCTGCTAGCATTTCATCAACGGTTTTATTTAAAGCTTTTTTAACCTCATCAAAAGATATTTTTTCCTCTGAAAAAGCAAAACCGCCGGCCATCTGGTGACCGCCGAACCCGTCAAGATTTTCAGAAATATTAGATATGATGTCATAAAGGTTAAGTTCTTTTACACCTCTTGCTGAACATCTGAAACATTTTGCTTCTTCATTATAATTCATTATAAAAGTCGGCTTATAATATTTCTCAACAAACTTAGAAGCCACAATACCAATTATGCCGATGTGCCAATCTTTTGAGAATAAAACAATTGCATTATCTCTGCTTCTAGAGGCTTTCCAAATTTCGTCCGCTTCTGCAAAGGTATCTGAACACATTTGCTGTCTTAGCTTATTAAAGTTTTCAAGCGAAATAATAGCCATTTCAATTTCCTGTTTATTTTCAGAAATCATAACTTTAACAGCAGCGTCAACAGTATCAATTCTGCCCGAGGCATTAATTCTTGGAGCGATTGTGAATGCAATCTGTTCAGCAGTAAGTCCGTTGTCAGTGCCGACACCGGCAACATCAAGCATTCTTTTCAGACCATAATGTTTACCAGCTGCTATTAATTCAAGCCCTTTAGTGACAAAATATCTGTTTTCTCCAATCAAAGGGACCAAATCCGCAATTGTACCTACTGCTACAAAAGGCATTATTTCATATGAAAAATCAAGTTTGTTAAATCTTTCAAGCACCCCCTGCGCAAGCTTAAAAGCAACACCGACACCTGCTAGCGAGGTCATTGATTCAAGCTGAGCCGTAGTAAGTTTATCATCAAGAGCGTTCATTGCTTTAGGGTTTATAATGGCAAGTGCAGGCGGAAGTTCATCCGGAGCTTCGTGGTGGTCTGTTATAATTACATCCCGCCCAAAACTATTTATAAATTTCACCTCTTCAACACTGCTAATGCCATTATCAACAGTAATTATAAGCTTTGGTTTCTTTTTCGTTAAAAGCTGCACAAGAGCTTTTGTATTAAGCCCGTGCCCTTCTGCTTCCCTGTCAGGAATATAGTAATCAACTTCTGCACCTAAATATGCAAAAGTTTTCATCAAAACAGAAGTTGAAGTTACTCCATCTGCGTCAAAGTCACCGTATATTAGTATGTTTTCTTTTTCATCAATGGCTTTAACTATTCTATCAACAGCTTTTGGCATATCACAGAAAGCGTTAGGGTGCATCAGTGTTATACTCAGAGGGTTAAGAAAATCTTTCTTTGCCTCTTCAGAAGAGATGCCCCTAACTTCTAACAATCTGTCAATTAATGTTTTATTTGAGCCATTACCCCCGCGGATAATCCACTCTTTTCTATTTGCTCCTACCCCTGTACTAGACATGTCATTTTTTCCAATATTTCTATAGCTTTCTTCAATTGAACGTCATCTTTTGCATCTGCGTTCTCCTGAGTTAATTCTACCACAACATCGGGAGTTATGCCTTTTTTATGAATATCACTTCCTGACGGAGTAAGGTATCTTTGTATTGTAATATTCATGCCTGCTTCATCCGGAAGCTTATTAATTTCTTGAACAAGCCCTTTGCCAAAAGATTGTTCCCCGACTATTGTCGCACGGTGATTATCTTTTAGAGCACCGCTCAAAATTTCGCTTGCAGAAGCAGAGCCCTTATTAATAAGCACCACTATCGGCTTGTCTGTAACCTGCTGCATACGTGCTCTTGTAGTAGTTTTATAGCTGTCACGGTCAACAGTGCTAACAATTACACCGCCTCTTAAAAGCATGTCTGAAATATATATTGCATTGGTCAAAAGACCGCCCGGGTTTGAACGTAAATCAATTATAAAACCCTTCATTCCGCTTGAATTATTCAAGATGGATTCAATTTCGCCGGCTGCATTTTTACTGATAAAAGAGCTCAAACGTATGTATTGAATATCTCCCGGAATTTTTGTTGTTTCAAACGGTGGCTTACAAGAAACCGATTTAACTTCTATTTCATCTCTAACTACACTATAAATTTTATTTGGAACGCCTTTTCTTTGTATAAGAAGTGTTACAGTTGTGCCTTTTTCACCTCTTATTTTATCTGCAGCTGCATCTATACTTATACCTTTTGTACTCTCGCCGTTAATTTCCAAAATTCTATCATCCGCAAGAAGTCCTGCACGTTCTGCCGGAGAGTCCTCTAGCGGAGCAATGATAACAAGTTCGCCGTCACGAAGTCCAATCTGGGTTCCGATACCTTTCAAAGAGCCTTTTATAGACTGGGTTTCTTCCGAAAATTCTTTTGGATCCAGAAAACGTGTATAAGGATCGTTTAAGCTTGTTAGCATTGTTTCAATTGCAACATATGCATCCTCTTTTGTCTTCAATTTATTTTGATAACGATATCTCCATTTATTCCAATCCTGTGAGTTGTTAGTTGGATCATAATATTTTTTATTAACGATTTTCCACACATCGTCATACATTTCTGCCGGAGTTGCAGCATATGCTGCTCCTATACCCATTAATACGGCAGTCATTAATATTGTACTTGCAAATCTTTTCATAAACTACACTCCTCCAAAGTCAAAAGCGCCTTTTATATTATACTACACAAATTTCTTATACGTTTCAAATGTTTACAGGATTTATTTGCCAAATAAATGTAAATATGCTAGAAACGTATAAAAACACTCTTACAGCAGCTGTAATGCTAGTTCTGGAGTCTGGTTTGCTGTTGCCATAAGCGTCATTGCCGCCTGTTGCAAAATTTGATTTCTAATATACGCACTGCTCTCTTCTGCAATATCAGCATCACGAATTGTTGATTGAGTTGAGGTAAGATTATCAATACTTACTCCAATTGATTCAAGTGCTGATTCAAGCCTGTTGTGGGCGGCACCATATTCGGTCTGCTTTGCATTTACACGTTTGATAAGCTCATCTATTTTTTCTAAAGAATTTCTGGCGTTCTCAGAGGTTGATAAATTTATCTTAGGGACGGTCAAGGCAAAAGATATATTTAATGAAATTTTTGAGCTGGACGATGAATCTATACCGGCCTGAAAAACTGTAGGATAATACTTATTTTCTGGTTCTAAAATCGAAGGCAATATTCCTGTTTCTATTAAGGCTTCCAGTTCATCTGTTGTTACTCCGGTTCCACAAGCACTCGTTACCTGAGAGGATTCATCTATATCCCAATAACAATTTCCCAGATCTTGTCCCGCACTTCCTACCAGACCGCCACCGTCGTTCTTACAAGACACTTTTGCAGCAGCATAAGAATTTGAAATTTTACTATAACATTTTCCTATCAAACCACCTGCCAGCCAAGGGCTTGTAACACTTCCAACTGCAAAACAATTATCTACACTATTATAGCTTTCTCCTAATAAAGCACCAACATAACCATTTCCTGATACATCTGAATTTGAATAACAAAAACTTATAGAGTTAGTAAAATCCCAGCCAATAAGACCACCAATAATGTACCTGCCTGATATAACAGCGTTAGTTGAATAACAATTTTTAACGGTACCTCCCCCTTGTCCTACAAGAGAACCGCAGTGATCTTTACCATTAATTTCAATATTTTCCAGTCCTAAGTTACTTATACTTGAAGTTCCTGTATAACCAAATACCCCGAGATCATTTTCATCTGGTTTAATTATTTTTAAATTTGAAATCACATAGCCATTTCCATTAAACTCTCCCAAAAATGGATTTGCAGTTGTGCCAACTGGAGTCCAATCATACCCTTCTAAATCAATATTATTCATAAGAATATATTTGCCAGATAAGTTATCTTGCATAGCCTGTAACTCATCTGCAGTTGTTATGATTGTATACCCCTGAGCGATTGCTTCATCCTCCGTTAATCGGTCAACTCTGGCTATAAAATCGCCCATCTCTTCAGGTTCACCCTCAAAAAGATTAAGATTATTAAACTCTGTATTCGTCACTAGCCTGTTGATTTCGTCTGAACGCACATTGATTTCAGATTGAATGGCTTGCAAAGAGCCTTCTCCAGAAGTTCCATTAGCTGCCAGCTCAACTAAATCACGCATTCGTGATAAATGACTGGAAATTAATTCAAGACTGTCCATCGCCGTCATTACCATATCAAGCCCCATTGATACATTGTCCTGTGCTACCTCATAAGAAGATAATTGGCTTGAGAGATTTGTATTGATTGAATAATTTGCAGCATTGTCTTTAGCATGGTTTATCTTAAAACCAGTCGACATTCGCTCTATAGCCTGATTAAGTCCATTCGTTGAAACTTTCAAGCTTGATTGAACGATAAAAGCACCAAGGTTAGTATTTATACTCAGCATACTAACCTCCAAAAGGGTAATTTTTTAGAGTGTTTTGCCCCCCCCCCCTACAGCCGTAAGGGTTTCAGGGATTTTATTTACACCTGTCTGAAACATATCCATATATATAATATATTCCACATTTAATGATTTTATAACACTTTATTACAAAATCGTTACATATAGAATAATTAATCGCTAAATGTTTTGAAAGTCTTTTCAACGTTATCTTTGATAACTTTTTTAACAGCATCCATTTCCGTTGCAAGAGCATTTTGTTCAGTATCAAGCTGCTTTAATCTTAATTCCAGCGTTCTGTCTTCCTGTTGGATAATTGATGTCTGAGCATTTATGTCAGCAATTGTTTTTTCATATTGTTCTTTTTTGTAGTTGTATTCATTCATTGCATCCTGATAAGCCGCCTCATCAGTTACAGTTTCTACATTAAGCGAGTATACAACACTGTCATCATCAAATTTTACAGATGTAAATCTTCCATTGCCGTCTGTTTCCAAAAGTGCATTATTTGTTTTTTCAATCTTTGTTTTTATATAGCTTGCATTGTAGTAAGTCAGGTAATCCTGAATATCAATTGGCTGAGCAGGATCGTGAGGCGTATTCATACTATTATACAAATCACTCTCTGTTGTGAAATATGTTTTTCCATTCATTGTAAATGTATAAATACCCTGTCCGTCATAAATAAGATTCCCATTGTTATCAAAGCTCAAATATTTACTTATAGAAGAGTCCGGACGATCTCTAAGTATTTGTGCAAGCTCTGTTGCCTGATCGTCTGTAAAGTTTGTAAGTTCAGACGCCTTGCAATTTCCGATATAAGTAACCTGCTGTGATGAATAGTCTTTTGGATTTTCTAAATCATCAGGAATAAAGAAATGCCAGGTCCCATCTGCGTCGTGATATCCGTAAACATTATCAGTAGTCAGCACTCCGTCCTTTTGTGCAAGCCCGACAGCTTCTTCAAAGTCCCTCAGAGCTGCTTCAAATTTGGTATCTTCTTTTATATCTTCTTCATCTATCGGCTCGTAAGTAAATGTCTGGGATCCGTCGGCTGTAGTTATTGTATAAGTGTTATTGACCGGATCTAATGTAACTTCTGGTTTCATCTGGTCAATCTCGTCTATTTCTTCTTTAAGATAGAAATGCCATGTTCCGCTTGCATCCTGATAGCCGTAAACTTCACCATCAGGTATTGCACCGGCTTCATAAGCCAGTTCTTTTGCTTTTGCAAAATCATTGAACGCTTCTTTTAGCTTAGCATCTTTCTCTGTTGCTTCATTGGTTATTGCATCACAGGTAATTTTTGAACCATTAGGAAAAGTGATTGTATAGGTGCCATCGTCATTTAAGACTGCTGAAGGATCTACAAACTCATTTGTAACAACTTCTTTTTCTACGTGAACCTGCGGATTTTCAAGCTTCTTTTCTGAGCCTGTATAAACATTTGCATAGTAATAAGAATTTACTATGTAATTATAATTAGGATTTGCAGTAGATAACTGCTGCCAGCTGTCAATAACAGATTCATTATCTCCATCAGAGAATGAATACTGAATCTCTGTATAATCTGTAGTTTTAGGAGCATTTGGAACCTCCAGAGCAAGAAGCTGGTTAAAAAGATTTGCACTCTGATTTGCAAGAGCTGTTCTTGCCTGGTTAATCTGCTGCCCTTCCCATTCAGTATTTGTTTTTCTAGCTGTAAGAGCTAAGTATCTCGCTTGTGAAGCTGCCATTCCCATTGGCGGAATCTCCTATTTTTGTTTATTTTTGTTTTAATACTATTTTTAATAAAGTCAACGGTAATAATTCATTTTTCTTTAAGTTTTTACAAAAAAATACTCTGTTCAATGTAATAATTTTGATGTATTATAATTTGTATGAGAAAACAAGTTATTGCCTATCTGCACACCCATTGGGACAGAGAATGGTACAGAGAGTTTGAAATCTTTAGAATGCGTCTTTTAAGAGTGTTTGACAATGTTCTTGAGATGCTTGCAAAAAATAAAATTCCTTGTTTTTATTTTGATGGTCAGGTAAGTGCATTAGAAGATTATCTTGCTATGCGGCCTGAAAGGGAAGAGCTTGTCATTTCACTCATAAGACATAAAAGACTTTTTATAGGACCTTTTTATTGTCTTGTAGACGAATTTCTCACAGACCAGACCTGTTTTAGAAAAAATCTTGAAATAGGACTTAAAACAGCTCAAAAATATGGCTGCAAAGATTTCATAGGATATCTTGCAGATACCTTTGGGCACTCTCAGAATATTGTTGATGTTCTTAGAGATTTCGGCATTGACAAGTGTATGGTCTGGAGGGGCGTAAATGATTTTCCTTCAGAATTCTCATGGTGCGGAATGGATACTATAAACCTTGTAAGAGGGTACTTTAACGATATTTTCTCATTAAAAACATCTATTGAAAAAAAGGCTGAAATTCTAAAAAACAATTTGGATAAAATTGCTGAAAAATCAGGGAATGTACTGCTTCTTCCGATTGGTGCTGATCATCTGGGAGTAGAAACAGACATTAACGATCAGATTGAAGCAGTTAACGAAATTTTAAAAAATGACTATTTCATACGCCTGGGTTCTCCTTTTGACTACTTTAAAAGAGTTGAGAACAGATTTAAAGATTTTGTCTGGAATGATGAACTCAGAGATAATTCTAAAACATTTACTCTTCAAGGGTGCTACTCATCAAGACTTGATTTGAAGCGTGAAAATATTGAATGCACTTACCTTCTGGATTTAGCCTCCAGATTTGTAAAACAACAGAAAGATAATTCTTATAATACAATTCTTGAATATGCCTACAAAATGCTGCTGCAAAATCAGGCTCACGATAGTATTTGCGGATGCTCTACCGATGATGTACATGCTGAAAACAAAATCAGATATAAAAAAATTAAACAGATTGCAAACACTATCATTGATGAGTTAAAGTTTAAAAACCACTTTGAAGAAAAGAGAATTCTTAATCTTTCCGGTGAAGCTTTTTCCGGCATCATTGAATTTAAAACAAGCAGGATAATTGAAGGTTACGATCGAATTGGTTTTGAAAACGGCTTTGACAGATATTTACTGACAGATACGCAGAGAATACCTGTAACAGAAGATTATACAAAAATTAACACATATCTTGCTGATGTAGAAAATTTAAAACCTGATGAGATTGAATACATTATGCCTGCCATAAATAAATCAGATTTAAAAATAACTGAAACAAGAATAGAAAATTCCAATATCAGCCTTAGAATTGAAAACGGACAAATATTCATAAATGGAATTAAATTTTCACTTTATGATTTTGCAGATTTGGGTGACAGCTATAATTTCGGCCCCCAAAAGGATGATTATGGAACAGAGCTTCATATTATAAGAAGTAAACCTATCCTTAAAACAGCGTCCAGAGTAACACTAAAGATAGATTTTGAAGGCCGCTGGGATGTAATACCTCTCTTTGTAAGCCTGGATAAAAATGCTTCACACCTCCATTTCCGGTTTGATTGGATTAATTCTCAAAAAAATCACCTTCTTCAGGCTGTATTTAATCTTTCAAATCCAATAAGAGAAGTGTTTTCTGAAGATATGAATATTTTGATAAAACGAAACTTCAATCCGGAATATGACATTAGACAAAACCTTCCGGAAAATCGCGGTATTGAAGTAAAAAATAATACAGCGCCTATGCAGAGAGGACTTTTAATTGACGAAGAAGGAAACAATTTAGGAATAATAACCAAAGGATTAACCCAGTATGAAGTATTCCAAAACAAACTTTTTCTTCCTATTTTGCGTTCAACAGGCCAGATATCTAACCCGCAAAATCCGGCAAGAACTACTCCTGCCGGCCCTCCAATTGAAGTGGAAAGCCTGCAGCAAATAGGACGTAATACAGCAGAGTTTTACGTATTCTTTGGAAATCACAATGCATTTAAAGATGTACTCAATCACGTTTACAACTATATTGTTGTTTAATTCTCGTCTTTATAATATTTATCAAAAAAACCTATATATGAATTTACATCAGAGAGCCAGCTTGCAGCAGCATGTTTGGCACAGTATTTGCCGGAATGTGCAATTTTAGAGGCAGTTGTAAAACCTTCCTGATATCTTGTATTTACTGTTTTAGCAATAGAGTCAATACTTGCTTCTACTGTCTGAAAGTGATGATATTTGCCTCCAATTTTGAGTCCGCCTATATTATTTAATTTTCGCGCCTTTTCTGAAATACCTCTCTGAGATTCACACATAGAGATAGCAACCAAAATACGCGGATCAATATTGAACTTTTTGCCTGATTCTATAAAAGCTTTTGCTTTACCCTGTAAAACACTATTCTTGAATTTACCTTTATATCTTGGAGCATTGAGCATTTGATCAAGAACTTTTTCAAATTCTTCTTCTGACCATTCATAATTAGTTCTTATATTAGACCTTGCACCTAATTTAAGAGGTTTAGACAACGACGATACCTCAGTTTCTTTTGCTTCAGCACGCTTCGCTTCTTCCTGTTTCATTAATGCTACTTCTGGAGCTGGAGCTACATATGTAGCATCACGCACTGCTACATCGTTATTTTGAAGTGCCAGCTGTGATTTTACCATACCTTTTAAATTATCCCAATTTTTTGACAATAGCTCAGAACATTTTGAGTACCATGGTTCTTTTGAAGCTTCAATTCCATTCTTTTCGCACTCTGCAAGAAATACACTGATTTCCTTCTCTGATAACTTACCATCTTTAACATTCTTATTATCAACTTCTGCTGCAATCTCTTTTGCCCTGCCAGTTAAAATATTGATGTCCAGTCCATCTGACATACGTTACCTCCTAAGATAACATCTTACTTGTTTCACAATATTTAACGGCATAATTTCGTGAAACTTTAGGATTTTGAACAAATTCTTTACAATACGTTACAATAAAAAGACCTCCTGATTTTGGAGGTCTTTTTTACTAAAAAGGTTTTGTCTGGTTCAACTTTGCTCTAAGTTCTCTAAATCGGGCGATATCTTCCTGAGTTTTAGGCGATTCTCTAAATAATGCCTGAGAAGTCGGGTGAACCATTCTTATTGAATCCATATGAATCTCTAAGAATTCATATCTTTTTGGAGGCTGGTTTGAATTTTTAGCATAAATTTCAACATTTGTGACTGCTAAAAACCTGCGGTTATTATCATTTAACAACTCTGTCAATTGCCTGTTTGCAGCAACTGTACTTGATACAAAAACAGTACCTTTTATATCATCTGTATCTGTTAAAATAATTACCTCTATCGGAATCATATCTTTATTTGGCATTTATTATCCTCTCTTATTATATATAAATTTTATAATAAATTTTACTTCCTGTCTAGTGTTTATGCTTCTTAACTCTAACACCTTCAACTTCGTGTACGTCTTCTGTAACAAGAAACGCCCTAGGATCAATTGTATGCACTAATTCTTTTAATCTAGGCATTTCAAACTTATTAACAACACAATAAGTCTGGATTTTTTCCTGACGTGAATATCCGCCAAGAGCTTTCATATAAGTTACGCTTACATCCAAATCTTTCATTATTGCATTACCAATCTCTTTATAATATTCAGAGAATATTCTTACAGACTTAGCCTTATCCAGACCTTCAAGCACTGAATCAATAACTTTTGAGGCAATATAATATGTCATAATCGAATACAGCGCTCTATCCCAACCGTACAAGAAGCCGGCACCCATATATATAAATAAATTTATAAACATTAAGAGTTCACCGACAGATATTATCTTTAACTTTTTAGAAAGGTTAATGGAAATCATTTCGGTTCCGTCAAGAGAAGCATTATTTCGCAATATAAGCCCTACACCAAAACCTAGTATAATTCCGCCAAATACAGTAGCTAGCAGTAAATCTTCTGTAGCCTGTCTGCCATGAAGAATAGTTGTTGCAATTGCAAGCATGCCGGTTGCAAAAAAGGTTTGTATTACAAACTTACGGCCAAGGTTTTTCAGGGCAAGAAGAATAAATGGTATATTTATGCAAAAAATCAGCAGACCTAAATTCCATTTGGTTATATAAGATACCATCATTGAAATACCAATTACACCGCCATCAATAATTTTATTAGGAAGCAGAAACATTTCCAAACCTACAGCAACTATAAAAGCACCAATCGTTATAAAAATTGCTTTTAAAATATATTCTCTAGCTATCTCTCCCTTTGTTTTCTTAATTTTCTCCGGTTTCTTTCTTCCAAAAAGCATTTAGTTTTTCCCTTTTAGTAAATCCAACAGACCTTTGTGTTTAACCTGCAAGTCTTCCTTAGGTTTGATGCCCAGAATTGACTCTAAATCAGTTTTCAAAGTCATTAAATCTTCATATTTTTTCAAAATTCCATCCATTGTAATAGAAACATCGCCTGTTTCCTCGGAAACAACAAGGCATGCAGCGTCAGAAACTTCTGACATTCCAATAGCAGCCCTGTGTCTTGTACCATATTTCCAGCTCAATTTAGGATCTTCTGTTAGCGGAAGAAGCACACCTGCTGAATGGATTCTGCCGTTTTCTATAACCATAGCCCCGTCATGAAGAGGAGTATTCGGATGGAATATAGTTAAAATCAATTCTGTAGATATAATAGCATCCAGCTTTGTTCCAACATCTGAGTATATGCCGGTATTCATTTCTTTTTGGAATACAATAAGTGCACCGGTTTTAGTTTTTGTCATATACTTTACAGCTTCGATAATTTCCTTGATAACATCGATTTCATTATCATCATTTTCTCTAAATGAGCCAGAAGTAAAAAAGGTTTTTCTAATAAATCCCGGCTGACCTAAATAACCTAGCAGACGTCTGAGCTCTGGCTGGAAAATAACAATCAGGCTCAAAGATATTAAAGTTACAAGAGATTTAAAAAATACCCCTATGATTCTTAAATCTATTAGGATTAGTATTTCACTAAAAATCCAGGCAAAAACAAGGAAAAATAAACCTTTTACTAATTTTTCAGATTGGGTATTTTTTATAAATTTTTGATAGAAAACAAGTAAAATAACGGCAATAAATGCTATTTCAAGAATATTAACCCAGCTCAAAGACCACTGAAGCGGACTTATAACATCCTGAATTAAAGAAATTAGCGCATCAATCATTGTTTTCTTAACCTATCGGGAATACTGTCTTTTGCTATGAGATTATCCAACGTCTCTCTATATACTATAATATCAGAATGTGAATTATTTACAAGTACCATTGCCGGTTTTTCTACACGATTATAGTTAGAGGCCATAGAATAGTTATAAGCACCGGTATTGAATACACAAATAAGATCACCGGCTTTGAGTTTTGGGAGAGAAATTTCATTAATCAAAATATCCCCGCTTTCACAGTACCGGCCTGCTATAGTAACGGTTTCCATCTCTTTTTCTGCAAGATTATTTGCTTTTTGAGCAGTATACTCAGCCTGATACATACTTGGACGCGGGTTATCTGCCATACCACCATCGACAGCAACATATTTTCTACCGTTTGGGACCTCTTTAGAACTTCCGACCCTGTATAATGTTACTCCTGCTGTTGAAATAATACTTCGACCAGGCTCAATATAGATTGTAGGAATATTAACTGAATATTTGTTCATTGCACTGGTAACAGCTTCTGCAAGAGAAGAAATTGAAGGCGGTTGATCAGTATCAATGTACTTTACTCCTAAACCTCCGCCCATATTCATTTCATCAAGGTTCAAATTATATTTTTCATTGATTCCTGCGATTTCTTTAACCAGAATTTCTACTTCATCATAATATGATTTCAGTTCAAAAATCTGGGATCCTATATGAGCGTGTAAACCTCTCAGATTGAGGTTTTTATAGGTAGAGATTATTTTATTTACTATTTCATCAACCTGAGTAAGATCAAAGCCGAATTTTGAATCAATCTGCCCTGTTTGAATATAATCGTGGGTATGACATTCAATCCCCGGAGTAATTCTTAGTAAAATATCTGCTTTGACATCTTTAGCCTCTGCAATTTTATTTAATAATTCTGCTTCGTAAAAATTGTCGACTGAAAATCTTCCGACCTTACAATCAAGAGCTAGTTCAATTTCGCGGGAAGATTTGTTGTTTCCATTAAATAGCACTTTTGACATATCAACGCCGGCTTTATAAACAGTATAGATTTCTCCTGCTGATACTGTGTCAAACCCGAATCCTTCTTCATCCAGAATCCTTGCAATTGCAGATGTACAAAGAGCTTTGGATGCATACATCATTTTTATATTTTCGTAATCCTTAAACGCTTTTTTATATTCACGGCAAATACATCTAAGAGTTTCTTCATCAATAATATAGAGCGGAGTTCCATATTTTTCAGCTAGTTTTGTTAAATCACAACCGCCAATATATAAATTATCTTTCTCTTCTGTGGTAATAGGTTTAATAGACTGATTTACACTCATTTGCACCTCTCTTAATTTATTATAATTGTGAATATTTTAACAGAAGAAAAAGAGCTTTACAATAGTTGTAATGCTATACTTGGTATTTGATTTGCAGTAGCAAGGAGTGTCGCGGCAGCTTGCTGCAATATCTGGTTTCTAATATACGCACTGCTTTCTTCCGCTATATCTGCATCTTGTATAGTTGAACGTGAAGACACAAGATTATCATATTTAATCGAAATTTCTTCTAGTACGCTTGCTAAACGGTTTTGAGCAGTTCCTATTTCTGTTTGCTTCAGAG
>QWCE01000606.1_pt1 | contig 120460 bp, 102 predicted proteins | sample 1972531 | NCBI WGS metagenome assembly QWCE01 (sample SAMN09866716, study PRJNA288562) | Human gut metagenome isolate term4_stool, whole genome shotgun sequencing... | reverse complement strand
CAGGCGCTCCCAGTGGCCCATGTCGATCTGCTTGCCCTGATAGGGGATGACCATGCTGCCGCAGATCTTGAGGGCGAGGCGCTTGTACAGCTCCTCCACCAGATCCATCATGCCATGGAAATCGGTGAAAGCCTGATACAGCTCAATGGTGGTGAACTCCGGGTTGTGCTTGGGGTCCATGCCCTCGTTGCGGAAGATACGGCCGACCTCGTACACGCGGTCCATGCCGCCCACGATCAGACGCTTGAGGTAGAGCTCAGTCTCAATGCGCAGCACCATGTCCATGTTCAGGGTGTTGTGGTGGGTGTAGAACGGACGGGCGGAGGCACCGATCTCAAACGGGGTCAGGATGGGGGTATCGACCTCCAGGAAGCCTTTCTCGTCCAGATAAGCGCGGATCTCTTTCAGGATCTGGCTGCGCTTGACAAACGTTTCCTTGACCTCGGGGTTGGCAATGAGGTCCACATAGCGCTGGCGGTAACGGGTCTCGGTATCGGTCAGGCCGTGGAACTTCTCGGGCAGGGGACGCAGGCTCTTGGCCAGCAGGGTCAGCTCGGTAGCGCGGACGCTCAGCTCGCCGGTCTTAGTGCGGAACACTTCGCCCTTGACGCCAATGATATCGCCCACATCCAGCTTCTTGAATGCGGCATAGGGCTCCTCGCCCAGCTCGTCGCGGCGGACATAGAGCTGGATATCGCCCTTGTCGTCGCGCAGGTGGGCAAAGCTGGCTTTGCCCATGACGCGCTTGGACATCATACGGCCTGCCAGAGCCACGGTCTTGCCGCTGTCGGTCTCATTGGGCAGATCCTTGAATTCCTCTTTCAGGTCGGCCGAGTAGGCGTCCTGAGGGAACTTGGTCAGGGTGAACGGATCGTGACCAGCGGCCTGCAGGTCGGCCAGCTTCTGGCGGCGCACCTGTACCTGCTCGCTCTCGGTCAGACCCTGCGCGGGGTTCTTCTTTTGCTCTTCCATGGTTTCTCCTATCAGTTGGCAGCGTGGGTAATGGCCAGCACTTCGTACTCAACGGTCTGGCCGGTGGGCAGCAGGACTTCTGCTTTCTCACCCACGGCCTTGCCCAGCAGGCCGTGGCCCACGGGGCTCTCATCGCTGATCTTGCCGTTCAGGGGGTCTGCCTCGGTACGGCCCACGATGTCATACTCTTCCACTTCATCGTCGCCGGTCATCTTGATGGAAACGTGGGTACCAACGGCCACGCTATCCACGCTCAGCTCGCTCTCGTCGATGACGACAGCGTTCTTGACCATCTGCTCCAGCTCGGTGATGCGGTTCTCCACCAGGCCCCTCGGTGATGCGGTTCTCCACCAGGCCCTGGGTGTTCTTGGCCTCGTCGTACTCGCTGTTCTCGGACAGGTCGCCGTGGCTGCGGGCTTCCTTGATCTCTTCTGCCAGCTCTTTGCGGCGGACGGTCTTGAGGTATTCCAGTTCATCCTGCATCGCCTTGAGGCCAGCAGCGGACATCTTGATTTCTTGTGCCATTTGGGAATCTCTCCTTGTCTATTTGTTGGGTGCAGCCGGGCGCGCAGGGCGCAAAACCACACACGAATGCCATTTTGACTTTCTTATTATAATAGCAACCCCGGGCGTTGTCAACCAAAAACCCCGCCCAGCCTGCGCAAAAACGCAAGAAAAAGCCCTGCCGACAGAGGGAAGTGCCGACAGGGCCTTGGAGATGTCTTAGGGTTCCTCTCATTGGCTCCCCTGCCAGGGGAGCCAATGAGAGGTTTTATTGCAAATCGAAAAATCAGTCGTCCGCTGCCTCATCCAGATTGCCCAGCTTCTTAGCCTGCTCGATCACGGCGGGCACCAGATTCTCGGGCAGGATCTCATAGCGGGCAAACTCGGTGGTGAACCAGCCGCGGCCCTGGGTGGTCTGCCGGATGAACGTGGTGAAGTTGCTCAGTTCTGCCAGCGGCACCTCGGCAATGATGGTCTGCAAGCCGTCTTCGTCGGGTTCCATGCCCAGCACACGGCCGCGGCGCTTGGTCACGTCGCCCATGATGTCGCCGGTGTTGTCGTTGGGGACATGCGCTTTCAGGGTGTGGATGGGCTCCAGAATGACGGGACCTGCCTCGGGCATGGCAGCCTTATAGGCCAGCTTGGCGGCCATGATAAAGGCCATTTCGGAGCTGTCCACAGGGTGGTAGCTGCCGTCCAGCAGGGTGGCTTTCAGGCCCACGACGGGATAACCGGCCAGCACGCCCTTTTCGGCGGCAAGGCGGACACCCTTTTCGACAGCCGGGAAGAAGTTCTTGGGGACGCTGCCGCCGAAGACCTTTTCCTCAAAGACGACCTGCTCGCTGTCGCAGGGCTCAAAGTTGATCACGACATCACCGAACTGGCCGTGGCCGCCGGTCTGTTTCTTATGGCGGCCCTGCTTCTGGCAGGCCTTGCGGATGGACTCACGGTAAGCGATGCGGGGTGCTTCCAGGCCGATCTCCACGCCGAACTTGTTCTTCAGCTTGGCCTTGACGACATCCAGGTGCTGCTCGCCCAGACCACCAATGATCTGCTGGTGGGTCTCGGCATTGTTAAGATAGCTCAGGGTGGGGTCTTCTTCCATCAGGCGGGCCAGCGCGCTGCTGATCTTGCCCTCGTCGCCTTTCTTGGCCACGGTGACAGCCATGAACAGGCTGGGCAGCGGGAAGACGGGAGCGGGCATTTTGACCACACGGGAGGCGTCGCAGAGGGTGTCGCCGGTCTTGGCGGAGACCAGCTTTGCGACCGCGCCGATATCACCGGCGCCGATGCCGTCCGCGTCCACCTGCTTCTTGCCGATGACGGTGAGCGGCTTGCTGATCTTCTCGACTTCGCCGGTGCGGGCGTTGGTCAGGGGCTCACCAGCCGTCACTTTGCCGCTGATGACACGCAGGTAGCTCAGTTTGCCCACGAACGGGTCGGCCACGGTCTTGAAGACATAAGCGGCGGTGGGCTCCTCCTCGGTGCAGTGCAGCTCCACGGGTTCGCCGTCGGCGTTCTCAGCCAGAATGAAGGCGTCATGTGCCGGGCTGGGCAGCAGCTTGTGCATGTTGTACAGCAGCATATCCAGTGCCTGCAGATTGACGGCGCTGCCGCAGAAGACGGGGGTGATGAGGCCGTCCTTGACGCCCTTGCGCATCCCCTCAACGATCTCCTCGGTGGTGAACGGTTCGCCGCCGAAGAACTTCTCCATCAGCTCATCATCGGTCTCGGCGATCGCCTCGCTCATGGCTTCGATCAGGCCCTGGAAGCGGTGGCCGATGTCGGGCAGTTCCACCTGGATCTGCTTGCCGCCCTCATACTTAAAGGCTTTCTGGCTGAACAGGTTGATGTAAACGGGGGTGCCGTCGTCCAGCTTGGCCGGGACGACGCAGGGGCAGACGGTGGAGCCGAACTTGATCTTCATGTCCTCGAGGATCTTGAAGTAGTTGGCGTTTTCCAGATCGCACTTGGAGACGAAGACCATGGTGGCCTTGCCGTTCTTGCGGGCCAGCTGGAACGCCTTTTCCGCGCCAACGGTCACGCCGCTGCGGCCGGACACGCAGACCAGCACGCTCTCTGCCGCGCGGATGCCCTCATACTCGCCCGCCTCAAAATCGAACAGGCCCGGCGCGTCGATGAGGTTGTACTTGATGCCCTCATATTCCACCGGAACGACCGATGCCGACAGGCTGGCTTTGCGCTTTGCTTCTTCAGGGTCAAAGTCCGAAACCGTGGTGCCGTCCTCGACACGGCCCATACGCTCTGCTGCGCCCGAAAAATAGACCAATGCCTCAGTCAGCGTTGTTTTGCCGCTGCCGGCATGGCCTGCAATCAAGATATTGCGGATGTTGTTGCTTGCGTATTTCATATCGGTTTTTTCCCTCTTTCCGCCGCACGGAGCATTCTCTCCGCTTTTGTGGCATATTTTACAAAGATAATACCACACTCAAAGCAATTTTCAAATAGATTGCTTGAAAAAATCTTTCTTCTCCCTGCCAAACTTCCAGAGATGGTTTTGTGCATATTGACTGGACGTGGCGAAAATTGATTGTAAAACGTTGGATGATACGTTATAATAAAGGCGCTGAAAATGATTTTGCAAGGAGACTTGTTATGAAACGCACCGATTACATCAACTGGGATGAATATTTTATGGGCATCGCTCTGCTTACCGCCATGCGCTCCAAGGACCCAAGCAGCCAGGTGGGGGCTTGCATCGTCAGCCCGGAGAACAAGATCCTCTCGCTGGGCTATAACGGGATGCCCATCGGCTGTGATGATGACGCCATGCCCTGGGAGCGGGAGGGCGACCCGCTGAACACCAAGTATATGTACGTCTGCCACGCGGAGCTCAACGCCATCCTCAACAGTGCCCACAACAACCTGAAAGGTGCCCGGGTGTATGTGACCCTCTTTCCCTGCAACGAGTGCACCAAGGCCATCATCCAGTCTGGCATCTCGGAAGTGGTGTACTACAGCGATAAATACCACGATACGGATTCCAGTGTGGCAGCGCGGTTCATGTTCAAAAAAGCGGGCGTCCGTCTGACTCCCTATCAGGCCAGTGGCCGGAAAATAAATCTTGACCTGTAATCTTACCTGCTATATAATAAGGCATAACGATTCGCATAAAAATTCATGAATTTGCGTATAGAGGGGTAAATATACAATGAGCCTGAAAAACCGCAGCTTTCTGAAGCTTCTGGATTACACCCCGGCGGAGATCGAGCAGCTGCTTGATCTGGCCGCGGACCTCAAGGCCAAGAAAAAGGCCGGCATCCCGCATGATAAACTCCACGGCAAGAACATTGCCCTGATCTTTGAGAAGACCTCCACCCGCACCCGCTGCAGCTTTGAGGTCGCTGCCCATGACCTGGGAATGCAGGTCACTTATCTGGACCCGTCGGGCAGCCAGATCGGCAAAAAGGAGTCCATTGCGGATACCGCCCGGGTGCTGGGCCGGATGTTTGACGGCATTGAGTACCGCGGCTATGGGCAGGAGATCGTGGAAGACCTGGCAAAATATGCAGGTGTCCCGGTCTGGAACGGCCTGACCAACGAGTTCCATCCCACCCAGATCCTCGCGGACTTCCTCACCATCCGGGAGCACTTCGGCAAGCTGAAAGGCATCCACTTTGTCTACTTCGGGGACGCCCGCTATAACATGGGCAACAGCCTGATGGTGGGCTGCGCCAAGATGGGCCTCCACTTTACGGCCTGCGCCCCCAAGAAGTACCAGCCGGACCCGGCTCTCGTGGCCCAGTGTGAGGCCATTGCGGCACAGACGGGTGCGACCCTCCGCTTTGAGGAGGACCCCGCCGTGGCCGCCAAGGGGGCCGACGTGCTGTATACCGACGTCTGGGTCTCCATGGGCGAGCCGGTGGAGGTCTGGGCCGAGCGGATCAACGACCTGGCCGCTTACCAGATCAACCAGGAGCTCATGAAGATTGCAGGCCCAAAGGCCGTGTTCATGCACTGCCTGCCCGCTTACCACGACCACAAGACCACCGTGGGCAAGGAGATGGGCGAGCGTTTTGGCCGCGACGCCATGGAAGTGACGGACGAGGTCTTTGAGGGTCCCCAGAGCATCGTCTTTGACGAGGCGGAGAACCGGATGCACACCATCAAGGCTGTCATGGCGGCGACCTTGGGTTACGAGGCCTGATGGGCGGCGGACATGTCTCCCGGCCGGATTTCGGGATGCCGCAGCCGGACCCGAACCACCCGCTGACCGAGTTTTACCTTGCGTTGCAGCACGCGCTGGACAAAGAGGGCAGCTTTGCGCTGCCTGCCCTGTACGCGGGCTTTCAGGCCCCGGCCCGGCGCGTTTATGCGGATGAGGCGGCGGAGTACCTGACCCTTTCTTCCACGGCAGGGGAGGGCATGACCCGGCTGCTGGCCCCGGGGCATTTGCAGCTGCTTTACAGCAGCCTGCATGTGATGCCGGACGGGGCCCCGGCGGCCCTGCTGCTGACGGAGGAGTGCACCCGCACCGTGGTTGCGGTACAGCTGCTGCCGCCCTTTGTGTGGGAAGACCCGCTCCCGCCGTTGCCGGACACCCCGGCGGCACTGACGCTCACCCTGACCATGCAGGACGTGGAGGCCATCGACACGGACCCCGCCGCGCTGGGGCGGCGGCTGGTGGAACGGACGGAGGGCAAGCGCTGGCTGTACCACCCGAGAGTGGAAACATTCCTGGCGGAGCGGGTGGCCTTGTTCCAGCGGGTCTACCGCCGCTGAGGAGAGCGTACCCTAAAATCTACCAGAGCCATTTGTTCGGAATTCGGACAAATGGCTCTTTTGTTTTGCGCGTGTTCATGTTATACTTTGCGTACCGGGCCTGCCGAAGAATACGGGCGGGCCGGGGCGCACTGGAAAAATTTTGTGCGTTTCCTGCAATAATCGGGGCCGCTCAACCGTGTAATGAGCGAAATGTCCCCCAAGTACCGAATCAGAATCCATCGAGCCCCGGGTGCCGGGGTATCAAAGGAGTATGCGAATTATGGGACAGCTATCCAAAGATGAAGTTTTTGCGCTGGCCGTGCAGCGATACAGCGACACGGTGTTCCGTGCCGCCATGCACAATTGCAGCTGCACCGCCGATGCGGAGGATGTGGTGCAGGATGTATTTGAAAAGCTGCTGAACTACAGCGGCCGCTTTGAGAGTGAGGAGCATCTCAAGGCCTGGCTGCTGCGGGTGGCCATCAACCGCTGCCACGACCTGACCCGCGCTGCCCACCAGAAAGACACCGAGCTGGACGAGAACCTGCCTGCCCCGGATGCCTTTGAGGATGGCAGCGTGCTGGACGCCGTGCGCTCTCTGCCCGAAAATTACCGCAACGCCATTTACCTCCATTATTATGAGGGCTACACGGCGGCGGAGGTGGGGCGGATGCTGGGCGCCCCCACCAACACGGTGCTGAGCTGGCTGCGGCGGGCGCGGGCACAGTTACATACGATGCTGAGGGAGGAGATCGAAGATGAGGTGGTTTGAATATAAGATGGAGGTCGATGACCTCCATGCCTCGGATGATTTAAAGGCAAAGCTGCTGGCCATGCAGAGCCAGCAGGCCGTCTTGGCTCCTGCTGCAAAAACCGTCACGCGGAAACAGCCGGAAGTGCCTGCCCACAAAAAGGCGCTCCACTTCCCCAGCAGTCGTGTGTGGAAAGGGCTGGCTGCCTGCGCGGCGTTCTGCGTGGTGGCAGGTGGTGCGGCTTCCGTGCTCCATCTGGGAGTTATCGGGGTGGGAGGGGCCAAATCGTCTGGCCCGGCCACATTTTCTTCCCGGGAGGACACCGGTTTCAGCATGGAAAACTCTGTTTCTTCTTATGCCATGGCCAGCGCCCCGGCTGTGGCCGACGATACCATGAACGAGAGCAGCGCCGCCGCAGGCGGCGCGGATACCGGCACGGCGGTGCTGACCAGCGGGGAGCTGGAGAGCGCCGGGGAGAGTGCTCACGCCGCGGAGAACAGCAAGATCATCTACACGGCCAACCTGACGCTGGAAAGCAAGGATTACGACGCAGCCCGCGCCGCGTTGGATGCCGCGCTGGCGGAAGCCGGCGGCTATATGGAGTCCAGCGACGAGTACGCCAACAGCGGCAGCCGCCGGAGCCTCAGCCTGACCCTCCGGGTCCCGCAGGAAAATTATGAGAGCTTCCTCGCTGCCGTGGCCGCAACGGGCAATGTGACCTACAAGAGCCAGCAGGCCGAGGATGTTACCACCCAGTATATGGACATCGAGGCCAGGCTGGACAGCCTGAAAGAACAGCGCACCCGTCTGCAGGAGCTGAAAGCCAGTGCGGATAACCTCTCTGACCTGCTTCAGATCGAGTCCTCCCTGAGCGATGTGCAGTACCAGCTGGAAAGCTATCAGAGCCAGCTGGACTGGTACAGCCGCCAGGTGGAGTGCTGCACCGTCTACCTCTCGCTGGAAGAGGTGCAGACTTATACCCCCGTGGAGGAGGGCTTTGGCTCCCGCATCCAGAACGCCCTGCGGGAGGGCTGGTCCGGCTTTGTGGAGACGGTGCAGAGCGTGGCGGTCTTCCTGGTGGGCCACTGGCCGTTCATCGTAGTGGGCGCTGTCTGCGGCGTGATCTTCTATAAAGCGCGCCACCCGAAGCACAAAAAGCAAAAGTAAGATTTTTCTTTTCAAAAATGCTTGACATCCACCCGGTGTTGTGGTATTATACTTGAGCAGTCAGCGAGCGGCTGACGCGGACAAGTAAATATCGCGGGGTGGAGCAGTCTGGTAGCTCGTCGGGCTCATAACCCGAAGGTCGTTGGTTCAAATCCGGCCCCCGCAACCACCAAGCGTCTCGGAATGATCCGGGACGCTTTTCTTTTGTCCTTTCGTCCCCCAAAACCAAAGCCAGCCTCTGACCGGAACGTTCCGGCCGGAGGCTGGCTTTTTGTGCGTCTTACACCAATTTTTGGACGTTCTTTTGGGCAAAGAAGAAGCCCACGGCGCTCACGGCCACCACGACATAATAGGTCGCGATCCGGAAGAGCATCAGGACGCTCATCGTCTCGCCCCGGGTGAGGAACGCGCCGAATACCAGCAGGAATGCCGTCTCAATGGAGCCCATGCCGGCCACATTGGGCAGAGCGTTGGAGAGGAAGAGCATCAGCGCGGTGAGCAGCTGCACCTGCCCGAAACTCAGAGCGCTGGAAAGCCCCATGAACCGCAGGCAGAAGGAAGGGATGGTGTACATCAAAAAAAGCTTGCAGAGATGGACCGCGAAAATTTTCAGGCAGCGGGTTTTTTCTGTCAGCAGGTGGCGGCTCTCTTCGCTCAGGGTGTCCAGCTGGGTCTGCCAGCTCTCCCGGCGGGCCTGCCATTTCTCCGTCTTGGGCAGCAGGCCCAGAGCCCTGCGGGCAAGGCTCTGCACCAGCGGGGCGGTGCAGAGGAGCACCAGCCCCAGGATGACCCCGGCCACCACCGTGTAGGCGGCGGGCAGGTAGCTCAAAACGCCAGTGGCGTGGGCCGTGAACCACTGCCGGTTCCAAAGCAGCAGTACCGTGGCATACACCAGAACGGCAGCCTTATGGAAGACGTATTGCAGGGTCATCAGCCCCACGCCGGGGCCAAGCCCCAGCCCGCAGCGGTGGAGGTAGTAGGTCTGCATGGGCACCGCTCCGGCCCCCAGACAGATGACATTGCCAAACGTGCCCATCCATGCGTTGTCGATGCCGTGCCGCAGGGTAAAGTCGGGCAGGCGGCTGCGCACGATGAGCCAGCTGGCCACACCCTCCAAAAGCGGGTAGGTGATGCCCAGCGCCAGCACCAGTGCTACCTGTCCGAGGGAAAGCTGGGCCAGCGCGGCGGAGATCTCGGCCCAGTGATCCTGGAACAGCAGGATGAGCACGCCCGTCAGGGCCAGCAGGATGGCTACGGAGAGCAGGGCTTTTTTGCGGGAGGGGGCAGAGCTCTGGTTTTGGCTTTGCCGGGGCATGGGACACGCTCCTTTCTCAACGGGATTTGAGGACAGTATAGCATATCCCTGCAGGCTTTTTGTGAACATGAGACAAATTTTTCTTGGCAAATACAGCAATATGATAAAAGGGACAGGCGTCTGCCTGTCCCTCGAGGGTTATTTGTTGTTCAACTGTTCCACTTTTTCGGTCAGCTCTTTTACCGCCGTGGTCAGCGTCCGGGCGAACGCTTCTTTGGAATAATAGCGCTCGTAGAGGGCGCGGCAGTCGTTGTGCATGGCGGCCAGCTCGGCGGGGTGCTCAATGGCCCAGCAAAGCAGCTTTTCCAGCTGGGCGGGGTCATCGTCCCGGTAGACGAAGCCGTCCACACCCTCGGTGACAAGGCCCGCCGTGCCCGTGTGCTCCGACACGATGGAGGGCTTGCCGAAGATCAGGCCCTCGGTGACGAAGGTTGGCATGGGGTCATCGCGGGAGGCGCAGACCAGGCAGGTGCACTGCTGCATCAGGGATTTGATCTCGTCCCGGCTCAGCCGCTTGCAGTAGAAGACGTTGGCGGGATAATCGGCCGTCAGGTTCCGCACGGCGTCCATCATCTCCCGGTCGGCTGCCTTGCCCACAAAGAGGAACGAGGCTTTCTGCCGTACCTCGGGGGGCAGCAGCCGGATGGCCTTGCAGAAGATATCCTGACCTTTGCGCCGCTCAAACGAACCCACGGTGACGAAGAGCGGGCGGCCATTGGCGTAGCCCAGATCGTAGACCGGGAAGTCTTCTTTCGAGTAGTCGGGCAGGCCATAGATGAGCTGTTTGATCTCGAACTCGGGCCGGACGGCGTGCATGGCCGCCGCCGCGTGCTTGCCCACGGAATAGACCTCCACATTCGGGGCAATGGTCTTGGGGATCTGGTGGGCAATGTGCGGGTAGCCCGCAAAGGCATCGTGGAGCCACCAGAGCACAGGCACGCCGGTATCGCTCAGGGCCCGGAGCACCCGCCCGCTGACCACGGTGTTGACAATGACGAAATCGGCGCAGAGGGCCAGCCCCCACAGAGCCGGGGAGGAAACACACCCTGCCCGGGTGATAACGGCGGCACCGGCGTCCCGGAACAGCTGCAAAGAACCGTTGTCACTGGGGCCCAGCACCGTCACTTCATAGCCCATGCTGCGGAGCACGGGCACGGCGCTCACCATCACGATGGGAGCACCCGTCATATCCAGCACATGGCTGATGAGGAATGCCCGCTTGCCGTGGAGAGAATAGGCATCCTCGGCGCAGATGTCCCGCTCAAAATGGAGCAGAGCCTGTGGGACGCGGGTGCACCGCTCGCTCAGGCGGGCGGCAGCGTCCAGCAGTTCGCTGACGCTCTCCGGGTCCTTTGCGGCGGCGCGGCAGCGGTCCAGCAAAGCGCGGGACACCAGCGCGCAGCCGGTGCAGGAGATGTGGGCATCGCTCTGGTAGAGGGCGGTGGCACCGTTGTAGCCGAACACGGCGTCGCTGAGGACGAGATCTGCCCCGTCTTTCAGGGCGGCGGCAAAGTAGTTGAGGGCGGTGGACATCAGCTCCACATCCTCCCGCACCAGCAGCACACCGGCCACGGCGGGGGTGAGAGCGTCAGCCAGCGAATCCACCAGCCGGAATTTCTGGTGGAGCTGGTCGCGCAGGGTGTTTTCCAGCGCCACCCGGCGGCCCGGGGCATAAACAAGAAGATAGAGGCTCTGCGTATCGGTATAAACCTGCCCGGACAGCTGGGTCCGCTGCAGGGGACTGTAACTGCTGTACATGAATGTTGTCGCTCCTCTGTCAGTGATGAGTGCGCTCAGCGGCTGCGGTGGAACCAGCCCAGCAGACGGCGGAACGGTGAGGTGATGCGCCAGCTGCTGCTGGACAGCACCCCCTCCAGCGATTTTTCATAGGCCTGGCAGCGGGCGGTCAGCTCCGCGTTGGCCTGGTGCAGCTCGGCAATGTTCTTGTGCAGGGCGTCCACAGCCTGCTGCTGCTCCGCGTTGGCCTGCTCCAGCTGCTGGATGTGCCGGGCCTCACTGTTCCAGGTCTTCTGGAAGTGCTGCACCCCCTCCAGCACCGCGTTAAAAAGGGGTTCGTCCGTCAACGTCTCCAGCGGGAAATAGCAGTAGGAGACCACCAGCTTCATCCCGGCGGGGTAATGGGTCAGCCCCTCCAGCCGGAAATTGGGGTCATCGCCCAAAAACAGGATGCTGTCGCCCGGCAGTGTCAGGCCGTTGGCGGGCACGCAGAGCAGCCGGTCGTCCGAAAAGCTCAGGTTGGTGATGCAGCAGGGCAGCTCACCCGGGTCAAACCGCAAAGCCTGCGCGGCGGTAGGCAGCTCAAAGGTCGCTGTCACGGTACTGGTCAGCTCGTCGCAGACATAGTCGGGGGCGGTCAGGGTGTCCCGCTCGGAGAAGCCGAAGCCTGCATCAAAGTAGAGCAGCGGCTGCAAAAGGGTGGGGGAATCGGTGTGCATCTCGCGCTGGGGGTGGGCCGCCAGATAAGACTGCACCTCTTTTTCCAGGTCCAGGCAGCGTGCCGCCAGCCGGGAACACCCCTCGTCCGAGAGTTTGAGCTGCTGTTCCAGGTCCGCAATGCGGCTGCGCAGAGCCGCTTCAGGAGTTTCGTTGTTCATAGCCGGATTCTCCTCAGTTTTTATTATTCAGCGGCAGAGCCGCAAAAATTCAATGTTTCGCTACATACCGCCGGTGTTCCGCAAAGTGTCTGCGGCGAGCAGGGAAGAACTTGAGCATCACGTCCCGGCGGCGCAGCAGGATCTCACACAGGAGGAAAATGCTGCCCAGCGAGACGGCATACTGCAGCCAGAGGCCTTTGGTGGGGGCGGCAGCGTATTTCTGCACCATCAGGTACCAGGGCACTGCCGTGAGCTCCACGGTGTGGATGCAGAAGATATACAGCGAGCGGCGGCCCACCGCCTCAATGAGGTGGGTGACTGGGTTGTCCAGCAACCGCTGTACTTTCATAAACAGGACGATGAAACCGAGGCCCACAATGCCGTCCAGCAGGATGCTGACCGGGCCCATGGTCCACTCGCCCAGGGAGACGCAGTCCGTTTTGCCAGTCAGCAGCACACCCAGGGCGACGCCCAGCGCCGCTGCCAGCAGGCCCAGGATGGCCAGAGGCCGGAACTTTTTCTCAAACAGGCGCTTTTTCTTGGCCAGGAACCCGATGTACAGGTACGGCACCGTGACCATGCCCTGCGCGATGCAGAACGGGGCCTCCCACACAAGAGAGATGCCCCAGCCCAGCAGCATGGTGCCCAGTACGGCCCATTTTATGTAGCTCTCGGGGAAAATATTCAGGATGATGTCCAGCAGGATCCATCCGATCATCAGCGCCAGCAGATACCACATGGGGCCGCAGGAGAAAAATTCCTGCCCGAAATAGGTGGCGGTGTGGGGCAGGCCCAGCACAAAACCGCCCAGCACTTTATACGTCTCGTAAACGGCGTTGTTCCAATTGCCGAATGTCTGATAATGGATGACAAAATGCGCGATGGTAGTGGCAAGCCCGGTGTAGGCGTAAGGCTTGAACAGGGTCTTGAACTGCTGGCTGATGCATTTGCCAATGCTCCGCTTGCGGAAACCGTAGCCGCTGGCGATGTAGAACGCCGCCATCAGCGATTCGCGGTAGGCAAACAGAAAAAACGTGACGGGCGTGATGGTGGAAATATCACCCACGGGGTAAAGCTCCGAGGTGTGGGCAAAGACAATCAGCAGCATACCGACGCCTTTCAGCAGGTCGAACATGCCCAGCGAGCTTGCAGTACGAGGTTTGGTACCTTCCATGAAAGGGCTCCTCCTTTGCGCCGCAGGATCGCCCCGGGATGGCAGAAAGCCGCCTACTTGGCGCAAAATGATAAAAGTTGGATTATTTTGTGGGACTAGCGTTGTTAAATAGTATAATGCTTTTTCCTGTGGCTGTCAATTTGAATGCGGCAGGGCGATGAACAAAGTGTACCACAGGGTTTCGCCCCCTCGCAACAAAAGGAAGGATTTACATGCAATTGCACAAACCTAAATGTAACTTTTACTTGCATATTTGTGCAATGAAATATTGCACTTGCGGCCTCTTTGCGGTATACTGATGCCGGGGGAGTTTTTTCCCAGCGTTTTCCGTGATATCCCAAAATCAGACATTCTGACACAAAGGAGAAGAATACGAATGGCAGAGAAGATCAAAGTTCCCGCTGGTGTGTATGATATGGTCACCCGCTGCATGGAGCAGGAGTTTCCGGATAACGTGGCCATCCGTTATGTGGCCGAAGACGGCAAGACCGTGGTGGAAAAGCACTACCGCGAGTATGCGCGGGACATCCGCAAGATGGTCACCTACCTGAAAAACGAAGTGCCGGACCTCAAGGGCCGCAGTGTGGTGCTGCTGAGCCGCAACTGCTATGAGTTCTGCGTGGCGTCCTACGGCATCATTCTGGCCGGCGGCGTGCTGGTCACGCTGAACCAGAAGAAGACCTGGGACGAGCTGGAATATGAGCTGGGCCAGGTGGAGCCTGCCCTGATTTTGAACGACGGCATTGATTACGGCTGCCGTGCCCAGCTGGAGGCCGCTTACGGCCCGCTGCTCCGCCCCATGGACTGCTACAAGGATTCCACTCCCGGGGAGCTGACCAACTGTGTGGACCACGACGGCCTCATGATGCTGATGTTCACCTCCGGCACCACCGGCCGCAGCAAGGGTGTCATGCTCTCGGAGCGGAACATGTGCTCCACGCTGGTCACTTACTCTGAGGTGGCCGAAAACTGGATCACCAACCGCCTGCCCGCGGGCCGGAAGCTGCCTCTGAGCCACATGACCCTGCTGCCGCTCTTCCACATGGCCTGCTTTGTCTGCGTCATGTCCTACCCGCCGGCAGGCTGGGCCCTGAACCTCTGCGGCGATATCCGCGATTTCTACCGCGACCTTGGCCTGATGCACAGCGACGTCATGGCTTCGGCCCCCATGCTGGTGGAGACCATTTACAACGATTACAAACGAGGCCGCGTGGAGCGTCTCAACGGTCTGTGGGACCTGTGCTGCTCCTCTGCCGCCCTCGACCCCAAGATGCTGGAAGAGCTGGCCGCCAACGGCTTTGTGGTCAACCAGTGCTATGGCATGACCGAGACATTCGGCGACGGCATCCTCAACTTTACCCAGACGGCAGAGCACATGAGCGCCGTGGGCAAGCCGGACGACCACTGCGAGTATAAGGTGGATGAGACCGGCGAGATCTGCATCCGGGGCAACAGCGTCATGCTGGGCTATTATAAAGACCCTGAGGCCACCGCTGAAGTCATCGACAAGGACGGCTGGTTCCATACCGGAGATCTGGGCCGCATCGACGAGGATGGCTACTATTACATCACGGGCCGCAAAAAGAACCTCATTATCCTGGCCAACGGCGAGAACGTCAGCCCCGAGGAGCTGGAGCACAAGCTGGCTGCCTGCCCGGCGGTGCAGGAGTGCATCGTGAAAGAAAAGAGCCAGAAGATCTGCGCTGTGGTCTACTGCGCAAAGGAGCGGCAGGCCGAGGTGAAAGACTTTATCACCGAGTGCAACCGCACCCTGCCGCTGTACAAGCGGATCAGTGCCGTGGAGTTCACGGCGGAGCCGCTGCCCCGCAACGCTCTGGGCAAGCTGCTGCGCAAGGAACGCCGGGACCTGGATGCAGCAAAAATAAAACAATTGTAAAAGACCGCGCCGCGCGGTTGCAATTCCCTGCCAAAACAGGTATTATTAAGGTATTGGCAGTGCTTGCAGCTGCCGGCGTGTTGTTGCAAAAAAGAAAAAGGCAAGGAGCAAAAAGAATGATCGATAACGCGTTTGAACTTGTAACGCAGACCATGGAGCGGCAGTACCCGGATCATGTGGCGTTTCGCTATGTGGCCGCCGACGGCGAGACCGTGGTGGAAAAGACCTATGCCCAGTATGTGCAGGACATCCGCCGTGTGGTGACTTATCTGCGCGGTGCCATCCTCGATATCAAAGGCAAGCGGGTGGCCCTGCTGAGCAAAAACTGCTATGAATACGGCGTCAACGCCTTTGGCATCATCCTGGCGGGTGGCGTGGTCGTGACCCTGAACCAGAAAAAGACCTGGCCGGAGCTGGAATATGAGATCGGCCTGGTGGAGCCCAGCCTCATCCTGAACGACGGCATCGACTATGGCTGCCGGGATCAGCTGGTGGCCGCTTACGGCCCCATCCTCCGCCCCATGGACAGCTTCAAGGACAGCGAGCCCGCCATGGACATCACCAACACCCGCGGCCACGATGACCTGATGGTGCTGATGTTCACCTCCGGCACCACTGGCCGCAGCAAGGCCGTCATGCTCTCGGAGCGCAACTTCTTCACCACCGTCGGGGAGCAGGTGGTCTTCGGCGATGCCATGCTGGATTACAAACATACCCACATGCCCGAGAACAAAAACGATGTGTTGAGCAACTTCTGCATCCTGCCCCTGTTCCATCTGGGCACGTTCATCTGCCTGTTCGTCTGGCCCTGTAAGGGCTGGGCCCTCAACCTCTCCAGCGACCTGCGGGATTTCTACCGCGATGTCCGGCTGATGCACAGCGACGCCATGGCCGTGGCTCCCATGCTGATGGAGTCCATCTACAAAGATGTCAAGCGGGGCCGCCGGGAGCGTCTCAACGGCCTGTGGAACCCCTGCGGTTCTTCCGCCATGTTTGATGGCAAGATGCTGGCTGAACTGGCCCGGGAGGGCATGATGATCACCCAGGTGTATGGCATGACCGAGACCTGCGGCGACGGCATCATCAATTATGCCCAGGACGAAAAGCACATCCGCTCGGCCGGCAAGCCCGACGACCACTGCGAGTATAAGATCGCCGAGGACGGCGAGCTCTGCATCCGGGGCGGCTGCGTCATGCTGGGCTACTATAAGGACCCCGCGGCCACCGCGGAGGTGGTGGATGCCGACGGCTGGCTCCACACCGGCGACCTGGCCCGTGCCGACGAGGAGGGCTATTATTACATCACCGGCCGCAAGAAGAACCTCATCATCCTGGACAGCGGCGAGAATGTCAGCCCGGAAGAGCTGGAAAGCCTGCTGGCCAAGTGCCCGGCGGTGAAAGAGTGCGTCGTCAAGGAAAAGGGCAAGAAGATCTGTGCCGTCATCTACTGCGAGGAAGCAAAGCAGGAGGAAGTGCGGGAGTACATCACCGCCACCAACCGCACCCTGCCGCTGTATCAGCGGATGAGCGCCGTGGAGTTCAGCACCGAGCCGCTGCCCCGTACCGGCACCGGCAAGCTGCTGCGCAAATAAACAACAGGATAAACCAGCCCGCCGCGGGGCACACTGTCCCCGCACGGATTTGTAAACGGGAAAGGAAGCTAATCACTATGGAAAGATCCGAAATCGTATCCCAGATCCTCGCCATCCTGGAGGATGTTGCTGAAATTTCGCCCGAAGATGTCACCGAAGACAGCGTCCTGATGGACGACCTGGACCTGTCCTCCATGGAGATCCTCACCGTGGTGGCAGACCTGGAGGAGACGTTTGGCCTGCGCATCCCGGAAAAGGAGCTGCGCAACTTTGTCACCATCAGCGACCTGGCCGATTACCTGGCCGCCCACGTGGGGTAAACGCCCATGAATGCGGAACAGCGCTCTGTTTTTCAGGGCATCGTGTATTATTACCGGGAGCATACGGTCCTCTGCCGCTATGAGCTGACGATGAAAGACCCGGTGGATGCGGAACTGCTCCAGCAGGCTTGTGACGAGGCCCGGCCTCTGGCGGGGTATTTCTTCCAGAAAGTGGTCTGGGAGAAGCGGGAGGCCCACCTGGCCCCCAACGACGCGCCGTTCCGGGTCCGCATCGGGCATGTACAGCCCCACATCCCGGAGGACACCGACGACTATCAGCTGGCCTGCAGCTGTGAGGGAAACCAGATCTTCTTCGACTGGTTCCACTTCCTGGCCGATGGCCGGGGCGGTTCCCAGCTCATGACGCTGGTGCTCAAGCTCTACTGCAACCTGCGGTATGGCACGGCCTTTGCCTGTGAGCCCCTTGTGTCGGACCCGCCCTATGACATTGAAGACATTCTGGCCCGGTATCCGGAGAGCCAGGTGGAGAATGACATGCAGAAAGAGGTCACCCAGACCAGCGAGGCAAAGCCTCAGCTCGTCCGGGTCCGGCTGGACAAGCAGAGCCTGCTGGATGCCGCTCTGCCGCTGGGGGTCAAACCGTTCAGCGCGCTGATGGCCCTCTTCTGCAAGGCGGGCCGGGAGTACTTTGGCCGGGATGACCTGAGGTACAACTATTCCGCCGACGCCCGGGATGCCATGGGCACGCCCAAGGCCCTCTTCAACTGCGTGGCCTCGTTCCAGCGGCCGGTCACGGTGACGGAGGCCGATACGCTGGCCACGCTGGTGCCTGGCGTGGAGGCCGACATCCGCCACAACCTGACCAAAGAGCCCAAGCTCTTCCGGGTGGCGGAGCAGATGGGCTGGGTGTACCAGGTGTACCGCCAGCGCGCTTCCCTCAAGATCAAGAAGCGCGTCTTCCAGATGGGCGAGTACATCAGCGGCTTCCCCTCGGATTTCTGGGTCAGCTATCAGGGCGACCCGTTCGTCCCTGCCGACCCGGATTTGGAGAAGTATCTTACCGATTTCCAGACCTGGGTGCCCGCCGATGGTGCTTCCATCGGCGTGGAGTGCACGACGCTCCACGGCGTTATCACCATCTGCATCCAGAACAAGGCCCAGAAGCCCGGCTATGCCGCCGCCCTCCGCCACGCGTTTGAGTCTGCAGGCGTCAAGGTGCTGGAAGCCGCCGAGCTCGGCCCCTCGCCCTATACATCCCCCTACATACCGGAAACAATAGGAAAGCTCTCCCTTTGAAAGACTCCCTCCGGCCGGAGGGAGATGTCGTAACGCGACAGAGGGAGGATAAGCTGGCGCGTCAGCGCCTGAGAGGGCGAGCCCGTTAAAATTCAACATACAAACACAGCGATACGATGCTTCTGACAAACAGAACTCGTATCGCTGTGTTTTTTACTCGGTTTTCGTTGGTCTTATGCTCACCTCGCCGTGCTGCAGGGCGGCCCGGCGGCCACCCTCCCGCTCCACGAGGAGGGCACCATTGTCATCAATGGCGATGGCCCGGGCCGCGTAGGTCTCGGCGGCGGTGCAGACGGTGACCCAGTGCCCCGGCACAAAGCAGCGGGAGCGGTATTCGTCCAGGCAGTCGAAAGCCGGGCAGAGGGCCAGCAGCTCCCGGGCAATGGCCCCGGCCAGCGCCGCCCGGCCGACAGGGGCTGGCCCGCCCGGGAAGAGACTGCCTGCTGTACGGGCCAGCTCTTCCGGCCAGTCGGCGGGGGTGGTGGTCAGGTTGAGCCCAATGCCCACCACCAGCCATTCCAGCAGGCCGCTCTCCACGCTGGTGCCGGCTTCCGTCAGGATGCCGCAGACCTTTTTGCCCTGATAGTAGAGGTCGTTGACCCACTTGATGCCCAGCTCGATGCCGCAGAGCTTCTGCACAGCCCGGGCCACGGCCACGGCGGCCCCGACGGTGACGCCCAGCGCCTTGGAGGCAGGCACCGGCACCCGCAGCACCAGAGAAAGATAGATGCCCTTGCCCGCCGGGCTCTCGAATCGGCGGCCCATCCGGCCCCGGCCCGCGCTCTGCTGGCCCGCCAGCACCAGCGTGCCATGCGGGGCCCCGGCCAGTGCCAGCCGCTTGGCCGTCTGGTTGCTGCTGTCCAGCCGCTCGTGGACATAAACCGGTGCGGGGTACTCGCCCACGGCGTCGGCGCAGAACGGGTCCCCGCCCAGCAGCCGGTAGCCCCGGCGGGGGGCGGCTTCCAGCGTGTACCCCTGCGTTGTGAGGGCGGCAGCCGCCTTGTGGATGGCCGCCCGGCTCACCCCCAGCGTCTGGGCCAGCTGCTCGCCGGAGATGTAGCGCCCCTCCGCACCCGAAAGTGCCTGCAACAGGGCCTGTTTTGTGGGAATTGCCATGGCGGTGGACCTCCTTGTGTGATATAGTAAGTATACCACAGAAAATTTTTTTGAGGAAGCTGCAGGAAAAAGCTTTCCCGGCTCGTATTCAAAAGCAGAGGGGCGCGAAAAACAGCACCCCCGCACCACGGGAAAGGAGGCGGCGCGGACGATTGACCACATTGGAATTTGACCGGCTCGTGCGGCAGTATCAGGGCCTCGTCTACACCGTCTGTCACCAGCTGGTGCCGGATGTGGGCGAAGCCCAGGATCTGACGCAGGAGACCTTTCTGGCGGCCTGGCGGAGCATCGACCGCTGTCCGCCCGGGTTTGAAAAGCAGTGGCTGGCCCGCATCGCCTCCAACAAGGCGAAAGATTACTTACGCAGCGCCTGGGTCCGGCGGGTGAACACCCCTGGCGACGAGGTGCTGGCGCTGGAGGGCGCTCCGCCGGAGTCGGACCCCGAGCAGCAGGTGCTGGAGACGTTGGGCGAGGAAGAACTCACCCGCCGCATTCTGGCTCTGCGGGAGCCCTACAAAACGCCCTGCCGCCTGATGCTGCTGGAGCAGCATACCGCCGCGGAAGCGGCCCGCCTCTGCGGCAGGCCCCAGAAAACCGTGGAGGCCCAGGTGTACCGGGCCAAAAAGATGCTGGCCGCCCAGCTGCGGGCCAGTGGGGCGGAAGCCCCGCAGAAACCGGAAAGGAGGAACCAGAATGGATGAAAAAGAACTGGAATTGTTCCGGGAGGACGGATGCCTGACCGATGAGGGCTTACAGGCCCTGCGGGATGGGCAGCTGGACGAGCTGGGGCGGCTGGAAGCGGCCGAACACCTCTCTTACTGCGACAAATGCATGGACCGCTACACGGCCCTGTTGACGGCGGACGTGCTGGAAACGCCGCCCCGCGGGGTGCATGGCACCATCATGACGACGATTTGGGTGCGGCTGATGCAGAGCACCTATGGCCGGGTGGCCGTGGCAGGCGTTGCCGCCGTGCTGGCGCTCAGCCTCTGGCGGTCCGGGGCCATCACGGCCATGCTGGGCCGCGGCTGCGACCTGAAAACCATTCTGCCCTCCCAGACCATGAGCACCCCGCCGCAGGAGCTGACGGGCAAGCCCATGGAGACCCGGCAGGAGTTCTACCACAAACTTTCCGGCGTACTGGAAAATCTGCTCCCGGGCAAAACGCCCGACGCCGGAGCGATCCCGACCACACCCAAACAGAGTGTAACCTGAGAATGTGAGGATTTGTTATGCTGAAAAATGGTTTGCTGACCCTGCTGTTTGCGTTCATCCCCGGCGCAGGCCAGATGTACCAGGGCTATATGAAACGGGGCCTTTCGCTGATGCTGATGTGCTGTGTCATCGGCGTGCTGGCGATGCTGTTTGCCCCCATTGCGCTTTTTCTGATGCTCGTTTTTATGTACAGCTTTTTTGATACCCTCAACCTCCGGGCGCAGATCGCCCTGGGCAATGCCCCGGCGGATGACTATTTGGTCCACCTGGACCCCAAGGACAAGCGCCTTGCCCGGCTTCTGCTGGACAGCCACAAGCTGGTGGGCTGGGCCCTCATCGCCTTTGGCGCGCTGATCGCCTACGAGAACATTATTATGAATCTCTTGAACGATGTTCTGTGGCGCTGGGGCCGGGACAGCGTGGTGTTCCGGGCATTTTATCTGGTGATGGATCAGCTGCCGGATGTGGTGCTCTGCGTGGCCCTCATCCTCTGTGGTGCCTGGCTGGTGCGCGGCCCCCAAAAGGCCGGCAAAAAACAGGCCGAGGCACAGGAAGACGCTGCCGGGGATGCCGACTTCCAGGAATACCATGCCATGCCGGATGCGCCGGAGATGACCCTGTCGGATGACGCTTCCGCAAAGGAGGAAAATGGCCATGACGAATAACGAACCGGATATTTCAACAAAAAATGTCCAGAACGGAAAGGAAACGACAGCGGATACCGCCCCGGAAACGAGCTGGGTCCCGAAAAATCCGCCTCCTGCCGCCGCACAGGCAGAGCCTGTCCGGCGGGTGGGCAGCGTGACGCTGGGCATTTGCCTGATTGCTGCGGGGATATTTTTCCTTGCTTATCACTTCCTGCCGAATTTTGACGCGCTGCTGGTGCTGAAGATCGTTCCGGCAGCAGGCCTCGTTCTGCTGGGGTGCGAGGTGCTGTACTATGCCAAAAAGCCTCAGCGCGGCAAATACGATTTCGTCTCGGTGTTCGTCTGTCTGGTCCTGATGGCCTGCTGCTTTGGCCTGACCCTCCTGCCGCTGGTGTGGGAACAGGTGAATCCAGAGGTCCAGCAGCAGGAACAGAAGCTGAGTGATGCCTACCAGCAGAGCGTGTACGAAAAGTTCCAGCAGGAGGCATCGGACATCCGCCTCAAGGACATGGGCTGCTGGGTGGAGCTTTACAGCTATCACAACGATGTGGAAAAGCTGACACCGGACAACACCGAAACGCTGGGGCTGAACGTCTGGCTGCAGGGCCCCTATGACAGTGCAGAGGCCTTTGCAAAAGACTGCCGCCGCCTGACCAATGTGGTCCAACAGATGGAAGTGCAGCCCAAACAGATCGGCTTTTTCTGCAGGGGATTTTCGGATGCGGACAGGGACCTGTCCTCCGGCAGTCTGGCGCAAAAAGAAAACTATGAGCTGGATCTGAACGGCACCGTCCAGCTGGACTGGACGGCCGAGGAAATGGCAAAGGCCACCGATGTGGAGTCGCTGCTCGAGGAAGAGAATGAGCAGTGACTGCTCGCTCAGGAAAACTCCCGTTCCCTCACTGGCGGGAGGCAAAGCTCCCGAAGCCTGACCGGATGCAGCCATACAAATTTTGTATTTCTGCAATACCAAACAGACCTTTTACAAAGGGCTTGCCCCTCGGTACAATATAGATGCGTTCTATAGAGGGACGACGGACAAGGAAAAAAGTGCAAAAACCAACCGCCACGGCATCTGTCACCGTGGCGGTTGGTTTTTTTACTGCAATTTAGCTCCCCTATTAGGGGAGCTCCGCGACACGCCCGCGAAAGCGGGATGGAGCGGTGAGAGGTTTATTTCTTTGCGATCATCTCGGTGTAAGCCAGCACCAGCGGGCCCACGCCCTTGGCGTCGTTGCAGACCACCGGCTCACTGAAATAGTAAGCCAGGGAGCCGTCCCGGTGGTCCTTGCCGCCAAGGCCGGCCACCAGGCAGATGCCGCCCAGCTGTAAGCTGCCGTCCGGGTTTTGGGAGAGGTACTGATCGCAGGTGCCGTAGAATGCTTTCTCGGCCCAGGCAGCCATCCGCTTGGGCAGGTAGCCCAGGCGCACGCCCTTGAGCACGGCATAGGCAAACAGGGCCGTGCCGCTGGTCTCCAGATAGTTGCCCTCCACGCCGGGGTGATCCATCACCTGCCAGAACATGCCGGTCTCCTCATCCTGGAACTTGTGCACGTCCTCAATGGTCTGCTTCAACATGGCCATGATGCCGCGGTACTCGTTGTACAGCTGCTCGTCCATCCGCTCCAGCGTGTCCACCATGGCCACCATGAACCAGCCCATGGCCCGCAGCCAGAAGTTGGGGCTGCAGCCGGTCACGGGGTCGGCCCAGTACATCTGGCGGCTCTCATCATAGCCGTGGTAGTACAGGCCGGTCTTCTCGTCCCGCATGTGCTTTTTGATGTTCATGAACTGCTTGTAGCTGTCAATGCAGCCCTGCATCTTGTTGTAGCGGGTCTCGTAATCCATATAGAACGGCTGGGCCATGTAGGTGCCGTCCAGCCAGACCTGCCAGGGGTAGATGTCCTTGTGCCAGAAGTTGCCCTCCTTGGTGCGGGGCTGGGTCTCCAGCTGGCTGCGGATCACATCAATGGCCTTGCGGTATTTCTCCTCGCCGTAAATGTCGTACAGGGTGAACAGGTTCTTGCCCTGATTCACGTTGTCCAGGTTGTACTCCTTGGGGTCGTAGGTCTGGATGGAGCCGTCATCCTGCACAAAATAGTCGATGAAGTTTTTGGAGAAATCCAGATACTTCTGGTCGCCCGTGGTGTGGTACAGGCTCAGGCAGGCCGTGATCATGCAGCCGTCGATGTAGTTCCACTTGTTGGGTTTGCCGCTGCGCACTTTCTCAATGTTCCACAGGGGTGCTTCGGCGCTGGAATTGGCGATGAGGAAATCCACGTAATCGCCCAGCATGGTCAGAATTTCAGAATGCGTCATGGCTTTCAGTCCTCCTCAAAATGGCCGACATTTGCAAAGTGGAGCCGCTCGCCCTCATAGCCCTCGATCTTCACGTTGTGCAGGTCGATCTCCTTGACGTTCTCGGCGTAAATGGCCAGCTTTTTCACAAACGGGCGGTTGTCGGCCATGGCCGCCTGGCCTTCCTTGGCCTCGGGGTCAAAGGTGATGGTGACATTCTTCATGCTCACCCGCTCAATGGGCTGCTCCGGCAGGCCGTCGAAGTAGCAGCCTGCAAACTGGGCGTCGGTGGCCACGATATTCTCCATGGTCAGGGTGCCCAGCCTGGGGGTGTACTCGTCCACCGGCAGAGGCTCGCGGCACTGGACATAGGGGCCGTGGCCGTCCGGGTCGCAGAAGTAGAACATGTTGATGACGAAGGGTGCCTTGACGCCCCGCATCTCCACGTTGCGGAAGACCAGCCCGTCGATGACGGCGGTGTTGCCGCGGCCGCGCCGGGTCTTGACGCGGAGGCCGCGGTCGGTGTGGTCCATGAGGCACTGGGTGACCACCATATCCTTGACGCCGCCGCTCATCTCGCTGCCAATGACGATGCCGCCGTGGCCCTTGTCCAGCAGGCAGTTGCGGATGACAGTGTGCTCGCAGCTCTTCTTGAGCTTCATGCCCAGGAAGACTTTGCTGGCTTTCATGGCGATGCAGTCGTCACCCACATGGATGTTGACGCCGATGATCCGGATGTACTCGCAGCTCTCGGGGTCGATGCCATCGGTGTTGGGGGCGTTGTAGGGGTTATTGATGTTGAAGTGGAGCAGGTCCAGCTGCTTGACGAAGATGGGGTGGATGGTCCAGGAGTAGCTGTTCTGGACGGTGATGCCGTGCAGGCAGACATTCTCGCTGTCCACCATGGCCACGGCGCGGGGACGCCACGCGATCCGCTTGACCTTGGGGTTCACCCACCAGTCGCCGTTCTGGGCGTCACAGTCCAGGGTGCCCTCACCGGTCACGACCACATCGTGCACCTGGGTGATGTTCAGCAGGCCTGCAAAGCTGTTCAGGGGGTTGCCCTCCCAGCCCGTCAGGTAATACTCGTCCACCTCGTTCTCGCTGGGCAGCACGCCGGGCAGGATGGGGTAGTGGGTGCGGTCGTTATCGCCCAGGAGCACGGCGCCTTTTTCCAGGTAGAGGGTGGTATTGCTCTTGAGGAACAGGCTGGCCGTGCGGTAGCGTCCGGCGGGGACATACACGGTGCCGCCCTTGGGGCAGGTGGAGAGGGCCGCCTGCAGCTTGACGGTGTTGTCCGTCTCGCCGTCGCCCACCAGGCCGTAGCGGGAGGCGTCCACAAAGAACGTCTCGGCCTTGGTGGTGAACTCCAGGCTCAGGCTCTCGCCCTCGGCCTGCACGCCCACGGTATAAGTGGTGCCGGGGAGCAGGGAGAAGAGGGAGAACACATTGGTGCTGCAGGCATCATAGATGGTTTCGCCGTTCAGCGTGACAGTGAACGGGTGGGCAGGGCGGAAGCACAGCCCGTTTTCAAGCTCAAAGACCGCACTGCGGGTCATGGAGCGGATGAGAGACAGATTCATAAACAGCCTCCTGAAAGAGATTTGAGAAAATGGAAAAAACAGAAGTGTATTGCGGCTTGCCCGGCCGGGCCGTCCATGGTACACTAAAAGCAAGTAAAATGCAGGGGGATGCGGAACATGCGTGCGGAACGGGAACGGCTCAATGCAAAGATCGTGGCGGAGAACCTGCGGCTGGGAGCAGAGGCCAGAGAACTCACGAGCGAAGAAGAGCTCTGTTATCTGATCCTGGTCTCGGGCGGCAGCTGCAATGTCCAGTGGGATGGCCAGACCACGCTGGCGGCTCCTGGCAGCGCGCTGCTGCTGGGCCCGGGCAGCGGGCGGCTGCAGCAGGCGGGCAGTGTGCCGCCGGAGCTGCTGGGGTGCCGCTTCCCGGTGGCTGTCCTCCACGATATCCGGAATACGGCCCAGCGGGACTACAGCGCCCTGTTTGAGCCGGGGCAGGCCACGCTCTTATACGGCCCGGTGCAGTGGTCCAGCTGTCTGCGGACAGTGCTGGAGCTGATGCGGAAAGCCCGGGGCGAGCAGGATTATCCGGGGATGCTCTACCTGGGGCTCCTGCTCCACTATGCAGAGCAGGAGTACCGGGCCGAGAGCCACGCCGCCCGCCCCCGCAACGAGACAGTGGAGCAGATCTGCGCCTACCTTGCCGCCAATTACCAGCAGAAGTTTTCCCTCAGCGAGGTGGCGGCAAAGTTTTACATCTCGCCCTATTACCTCAGCCGCCTGTTCCGGCGGGTAACGGGGCAGTCCATTGTGGATTACATCAATGGCCGCCGCATCGAGGCCGCCCAGAAGCTGCTGGAAACAACGGAGCTCAGCATCGGCACGGTGGCGGAGCAGACGGGCTTTGCCAGCGCCGCCCATTTCCGGCGTGTCTTCCGGGAGACCATGGGCACCGGGCCGCTGCAATACCGCAAAAGTCATAGAACATAAACATAACACCCCCTGTACCATCTTACGGGCAATGGCACAGGGGGTGTTTGTGGTTTCAGCCGTCTTGGCCGCGGGAGAAAGAGCGCTTAGCCCTTGACAGCACCCGCGGAGATACCTTCGACGAACTGATCCTGTGCGCAGAAGAAGACGATCAGCTGCGGCAGAATGGAGATCAGCGACAGGGCCAGGATGCGGTTCCAGGCAAAGCCCGTATCACCATCCATGGACAGCTTGACGAACAGGGACATGGGGTACTTGGCAGGGGTCTGCACATAAAGCAGCGGGCCCATGAAGTCGTTGCAGCTCCACATGAACTGGAACAAGGCGCAGGACACCAGAGCGGGCATCAGCATGGGGACAATGACCTTGTACAGGGTCTGGAACGAGGAGCAGCCGTCGATGGCGGCAGCCTCGTCCAGGTCACGCGGGACATTGCGCATGAACTGCACCAGCTGGTAAACGAAGTAGGTTTCCGTTGCAAAAGCAGTGTGGACCCAGATGGCCAGATAGAACGGGCTGTTGACCCAGCCGAACTTGGTGTACAGCAGGAACTGCGGCACGTTCAGGACGACCTGGGGCAGGAAGAGGGTGGCCAGCATGATGCTGAACAGGATCTTGCGGCCCGGGAAATCAAAACGGCCAAAACCGTAGGCGGCCACGCAGGAGGAGACCACGGTGCAGATGACCTTGGGCAGAACATAGCTGTAGGTGTTGAGCATGGCCTGCAGGATGTTGATGGAACCGCCAAAGTTGTTCAGCGCGTTCTGATAGCCCTCAAGGGTGGGGTTCTTGATCCACAGGCCGATGCCTGCAAAGATCTCGCTGTTGTCCTTAAAGGTGGCGCTGATCATCCACAGCAGCGGGTAGATCATGATAAGGCCCACCAGAATCAGGACAAGGTACTTGAAAAACGTCGCGATGGCGTTAGAAGCTTTCATTCCCATAGTGTTACACCTTACCTTTCATCCGAGTAGTAGACCCACTTCTTCTGGCTGGTAAAGGCAATGATCGTCAGGATGCAGACGATGACGAACATGATCCAGGCCAGTGCGGAAGCCATACCCATTTCGTTGGACTTGAAAGCGTAGTTGTAAACGAGGATGGAGATGAGGGTGGTGGAGTTGCGGGGGCCGCCGTTGGTGATGATGAACGGGCCATTGAACTCCTGGAACGCCTGGCAGATCTGAGTGACCAGGTTGTAGAAGATGATGGGGGTGATCATCGGGACGGTGATGGAGAAGAACTGCTTCCACTTGCCGGCACCGTCGATGGTGGCAGCCTCGTACAGGTCCGCGGGCACGCCTTTCAGAGCGGCCAGGAACAGCACCATGGCGGAACCGAACTGCCAAATGCGCAGGAAGCAGATGATCCACAGCGCGTAAGTCGGGTCGGACAGCCAGGAGGGGCCCTGTGCGTGGCCAAAGGTGATCATACGGATCAGGGTGTTGACCAGACCGTCATCACGGAAGACGGCTTTCCACAACACGGCGATGGCCACGGAACCGCCCAGGATGGACGGGATGTAGTAAATGGTACGGAACAGGTTCACGCAGGCGATCTTGAAGTTCAGGATGTAAGCGATGAACAGCGCGAAGATCAGCTTCAGGGGCACGGTGATGAACGCGTACTTGAACGTGGTGATCAGTGCCTTGGTGATCTTGGCATTGGTGAACGCGGTGGCGTAGTTCATGATGCCGTACTCATGGATGCCCTCAAAGAAGTTCATATCCGTAAAGCTGTAGTACAGCGACTGGCCAAACGGAATGGCTTTGAAGACGACGAAGCCGATGATCCAGGGGATCAGGTAGAACAGGCCCTGCCATTTGTCAAAAAACTTCTGGGCCGGGGTACGCCCGAGCGAGGGCGCTTTGCTTTCTTTCATCCGGGAATCCTCCTTTTTGAAAATTCGGGGTGGGTGCAGCATGGTTTGGACACATCTTGGTCAAAGTTTAGACATCTTTTTCTTGCAAAAAAGGGGGCATCCACCTCTTGGGCGGCGGATGCCCCTATAACGTACCAAACAGAATCGAGGGGGCGGGAGTTTATACCGTAACTCGGACCCCACTGCAGCGTGTGGAAGAATTACTCGACGGTGTAACCAACGGCATCCATGCCATCCAGCAGGATGTCAACAACGTCAGCGCCGGACTTGTTATCGTAATCGACGGTGTCGAAGACTTCCTGGTAAACGCCGGTGCCGTTTGCTTTCAGGTCGTTGGACTCGAACAGGGGATCCAGCTTGTTGGAAACGAAAGCCATGACCTTGCCGTTTGCCTCGGCAACCAGCTCCTTGACAGCGCCTGCAGCCTGAGCGGCAGCCAGACCAGCCTTGGAAGCGGGGATGCCGCACTCGGAACCCATGATGGAAGCGCCAGCCTCTTCGTTCAGCAGGAAGTTGATGAGGGTAGCTGCCTCCGCGGGGTGCTCGCAGGTCTTGGTGATGGCCAGGCCCATGGAGACCTTGGAGAAGCCGCCGTTGTAATCGCCGAACTTGATTTCCTCGCCGACGGTGAAGCCGGGCTTGTTCTCCTCGTCCAGAGCGTCCTGATACTTGGTAGCAGCGGAATCCCACTCGAAGATGCCGGCGATCTTGCCGGTGATCCACTCGTTGGACTGGTGGGTAGCACCGTCACCGTTTGCACCGTAGTAGGTGGGCAGCGGCATGATGACGTGGCCGTTGACCAGGCTCTTGATGAAGTCGATGCCCTCCGCGATCTCGTCCGCGGTGTAGTTCAGGGTAGAGGTGGTGGGGTCTGCCCAGTCCTTGCCGTACTTGGACTCGAGGTAGAAGACCATCAGGATCATACGGTCGTAAGCGCCCAGGTGCAGGGGATAATAGTCATCGCCCAGCTTCTCCTGGAAAGCCTTGCCGGCTGCCATCAGATCGTCCAGAGACTTGGGAACCTCAGTAATGCCAGCCTTGTTAAAGGTGGTCATGTTCCAGAAGAAGATACGGCCGGTCATGGAGACAGGCACGCACTGCTGAGCGTTTGCCACGTTGCAGGCAGCCAGCTGAGCCTCATCCCACTGAGACAGATCCAGATAATCGGTGGTGCTGTTCAGGTCGATGAAAGTCTGGCCGTTCTTGGAATAGTTGTACAGCCAGTTCCAGTTGATCTGGCAGACATCCTCCGCCACGCCGCCGGCAAACTTGGTGGACATGGTATCCTCCCAGCCGGACCATGCGGCAAAGGTGGGGTTGACGGTGATGTTGCTGTGCTCAGCGGAGAAAGCCTTGAGGGCGTCCTGGTATGCATTGTGACGAGACTCGCCGCCCCACCAGCTCATGGTCAGGGTGACGGGGTCGCTGCTCAGGCCGCCGACGGCCTCAACAGAAGCAGCTGCCGCGGAAGAAGCAGGAGCGGTGCTGGAAGCCGCGCCGCTGTTGCCGCCGCAGGCAGCCAGCAGACCGGCTGCACCCACAGCGCCAGTGACCTTGATGAAATCACGACGAGAAATTGCCTTGCTCATTTTTGTTCTCCTCCTAATGTATGTAGAAAACCTCGTGTGGAACGGAGCCTCTGCAAAGCATCCGTTGTATACAATTATGATAACAAAAGCATTCACAAAAAGAAAGATAGAATTTGGCGTGATACACTCTAAAAACGCACAAATATTGTCATAACTTTTGCGGAGGCATCGGCGTCCTTGCCAGAATGAATAAACTTCGGCTAAAAAACTGTGCAACTTGTATACTTCAACACTTTGCATAGAAATCGAGGGTCTTGGGCGACAGAACAACGTAAATTGTTATAATTTTATACGGTGCGGAAAATTGTCGCTGGAATGTTGTATACAATAAAACAATCGAAGACAGATGATTCTCATGTGAAACTGATATATCAATAACGCAATAAACGTGCGAATTGCCTTGAAACTGATATACTAATTGCTCATAAAACGGATGAAAAAAGCGCCGCCCATCTCGCCGGGCGGCGCAAAGATCTTTAAATTGAATGCTGCTGCTTGGCACGTTTCGCATAAAACGCCTTGCGAGCCTTGAAATAGCACTGGGGGCACATGCTGACATACTGGACATCGTTCTGCAGGTCGATGGCGACCTGCTCGCCCTCGAAGACGAACTCGCCGTTGACCTTGCGGCAGTTGCAGGTGGCTTTGCGGCCGCAGGTGCAGATGGTCTTCATCTCCTCGATGGTGTGGGCCAGCTCCAGCAGGCGGGTGGAGCCGGGGAAACCCTTGAGGGAGAAATCAGACCGCAGGCCGTAGCAGATGACCGGGATGTTCAGCTCCACCGTGACCATGAACAGCTCCTCGGCCTGCCGGGGCGTGAAGAACTGGCTCTCGTCGCAGAGGACACAGGCCAGCGGGGCCGCGGCAGCGGCCTGCCGCACCGCGGCGAACACGTCCATTTCCGGGGGAACCAGCAGGTCGGCCTTGCGGCGCACGCCCAGGCGGCTGACCAGCTCGCCGCCGCCCTTGGTATCCACCTGCGGCTTGAGGATGAGCACCCGCATTCCCTGCTCCTCGTAGTTGTGGGCCACCTGCATCAGGGCGGTGCTCTTGCCGCTGTTCATGGCACCGTAACGAAAATAAAGTTTTGCCATTGTTTTCTCCTCATAAAAAGGCAACCCTCCCAGTCAAAATAGGTCGGAGAGGGTTGTAGATTACTTTTGTATGGTATAAGAGATCAGTCCTGATTGCGCAGGCGGTAGCCCAGGCTCATCAGGCTGTCGCCCAGGTGGACGTTCTCCACCACCACATCCGGGTAAGAAACGGACAGGTCGTAGTGGGAGAAATTCCAGAAGCCCTGGATGCCCAGGCTGACCAGGCGGCTGCTCAGCTCCTCGGCACCGCTGCGGGGCAGGCAGAGAACGGCCACTTCGGGGTGATGCTCGGCGCAGAACGCTTCCAGTTCGTCGATGTTCAAGATCTGCACGCCGCTGATCTCCTTGCCCACTTCGTCGGCGGAGTTATCAAAGGCAGCGATCAGCTTGTAACCATTGGTGTCGGTGGTGATAAAACGGCTCACGGCCTTGCCTAAGCGGCCGCAGCCGATGAGGATGGTGGGCAGAAGGTCGCCGTTGCCAAACAGCAGCTGCTCCAGGATGGAGAGCAGGTTCTCCACCGAGTAGCCGATGCCCTGCCGGCCATTCACATCGCCGATGCAGTTGAAATCCTGCCGCACCTGGGAGGCGGTGGTGCCCATCTGGGCAGCCAGCTCACGGGACGAGATGCTGGTGATGCCATCATTTTTTAACGTGCGCAGGTAGCGGTAATATTTGGGCAGCCGCTTGATGACGGGGAGCGACGCTTTTCCGGGGGTGTTCATATCAGAAAATCTCCTTTCTGCAAAAGGTGCCGGGCGGGGAAGCAGTGCAAGCAGGACGCGCCGACAGATTCTCAGAATTTTTGCAATAATGATACATACTTGACAATGTTTTAGTTAATATAAAGTATACAGCCTGATACGAGAATGTCAAACCCTTTGGACAAAATTTTTGGGCTAAGATTTTTAGCTTTTGGAATAGCACCGTGCCGCCCGGGGAATCCTGAGAAAAAACGGCCGGGAGGATGGAAGATGGCAGAGAAAACGAACGACGAAAAAGGCAGCCCTGTGGAGCAGCAGCGGCTGGAACAGGAGCAGATCGAGGACCTGGGCAGCATCTGGCGCACCCGGGGCAAACACGCCATCCACTGTCTGACGGTAGTGGGGCAGGTGGAGGGCCATGTGGAAGCGCCCCAGGGCCAGAAAACCACCAAATATGAGCATGTCATCCCCCAGCTGGTGGCGGTGCAGGAGGACCCCGGCATCGAGGGGCTTCTGGTGCTGCTCAACACGGTGGGCGGGGATGTGGAGGCCGGGCTGGCGCTGGCGGAGCTCATTGCCAGCATCTCCAAGCCCAGCGCCGCCGTGGTGCTGGGCGGCGGGCACTCCATTGGGATCCCGCTGGCGGTGAGCGCCCGGCGGAGCTTTATTGTGCCCACGGCCACCATGACCATCCACCCGGTGCGCCATTCCGGCATGATTTTGGGCGTGCCCCAGACCATGCGGTGGTTTGAGCAGATGCAGGAGCGGATCACCGGTTTTGTGGCGGCCCACAGCGGCATGACGGAAAAGCGCTACACCGAGCTGATGCTCCGCACCGGGGAGCTGGTGATGGATGTTGGCACGGTGCTGGACGGCCGCAAGGCCGTGCGGGAAAAGCTCATCGACCAGCTGGGCGGCATTTCGGATGCGTTGGAGTGGTTGTATCAGGAAATCGAAAAAGGATAATTTGCCATTTGACTTTCCGCGTGGTACAATGAAAGAATCGAGAAGTATCGAAATCGATTTTATCATAGAAACGACAGGGAAGAGCGAACATGGCAAAACGGAAACGAAAATCCACTGCGGGGCGCGGCAGACAGCGCCGGAGAAGCCGGGCAAAGGACCGGATGCCTGCGGGGCTGGTGACCTTGTTTTTGGGCCTCATCCTCATGGCGCTGGCTTTTGTGCCGGGCAGCGCGGTCTGGAAGACTCTGCACGACGCGCTGTTTGGCGTGTTTGGCTGCGGCAGCTTTGTGGTGGGTGCGGCGCTGTGCTATCTGGCCATCCTGTACACCCGCGGCGAGGACCTGCTGCCCCACATTGCAAAGCTGCTGCTGGGGCTGGTGTTTGCCAGCAGCACGGTCATCGTGTTCTCGGATATCCCCGCCGATGTCCCGGCGGCGACCATGGTAGCCGCCTGTTACCAGAACGGCGTCAACGCCTGGCTGTCCGGCGGCGCGCTGGGTGCCGTGCTGGGCGGCAATCTGCTGCTGCTCTGCGGGCGCCCGGCAGCCAATCTGGTCATGGCGGCGCTGGCCCTCTGCGCCAGCCTGTACATTTTTGATATCACCCCGGCGGAAGTCTGGCAGTGGCTCTGCAACGTGGGCGGCGGCGTGCACGAAAAAGGCGTGGCCGTCTATGAGCAGAACGCCGCCCGCCGCGCGGAACGCAGGGCGGAGCGCCTTGCCGCGGAGGCGGAAGAAAGATCCTACGAGGAGGAAGATCCCGACGAGCTGGACGAGGACTTTGAGGACGACGAAGAAACCGGCCTCAAGGCTCCCGGCTGGCTGTCCGGTGTGCTCTCCTGGGGCCATAAGGTGACCAAAGAGCTGGAGGGTGAGGCAGAGCCCGAGCCGCCCCAGGACCCCAACCTAGGTTACGAGCCGCCTCCGGCTCCGGATCCGGCGGATGTGCCCCCGCCTCAGCCTGCCCCGGAATTTGAACCCATCCAGGTCAGCGCCCCGGGGCCCCGCGCTCCCTTTGACATCGACCTGGGCCCGGACCATACCCAGGTAAAAGAGGGCGGCAGTGAGCCCATCGAGCCCGTCATTCTGGGCCCGGGCGGCACGTTTGGCATGGACCCGCTCCGCAGCGCGGCACCCCGCGCCATCGTCAAGCCGGTGGTGCCGGATGCGGTGGAGACCCCGGCGGAGGACTTCTTCCGCAAGCCGGAGCCGGGGCCCGCGCCGGAACCCGGCGACATTGCGGTGGCCCCGGCGGATATCGCCCCGGCCCCCACCCAGACGCCCAGTATGCCGGGCCTGAATGCGGATGCCCCTGCTGTGGAAGAGCCGGAGTTTGAGCCTATCCCGGTCAGCCCTGCGGAGCCGCACCGGGTGAGCGCGGAGAACGCTGTGGCGTTCCGCTCCGCCCCGGACGAGGACGGCTGGATCAGCATTACCTCTGAGCCGGTGGAGGAGAAAGACCTCAATACCTTAGTGGCAGCGGCCATGGAAAAGCCTGCTGCCTCGGAGCAGGCCGCCGCCAGTGCCCCTGCCGAAGAAGCCGAGCCGGTGGAGACCTACCAGTATCAGTACCCCTCCATCGAGCTGTTTGAGCGTGCCCCTGAGGAAACGGATGTGGGCGCGCAGGACGAGCTCAAGGCCAACGCCCAGAAGCTGGTGGATACGCTGGAGAGCTTTGGCGTCCGCACCCGAGTGCTGGATATCTCCCGCGGCCCCTCGGTCACCCGGTACGAGGTGCAGCCGATGGCGGGCGTCAAGATCAGCCGCATCACCTCGCTGGCGGACGATATCGCCCTGAACCTCGCCGTGGCCGATGTCCGCATGGAGGCCCCCATCCCGGGCAAGCCTGCTGTCGGCATCGAGGTGCCCAACCACAAAAAGACCCCCGTTTATATCCGCAGCGTGTTTGAGAGCCAGGCGTTCCTGCGGATGACTTCGCCCCTGGGCATTGCCCTGGGCAAGGACATTGCCGGTGTGGCCCAGGTGGCCGACCTGTGCAAGATGCCCCACCTGCTCATTGCGGGCAGCACGGGCAGTGGTAAATCCGTCTGTGTCAACAGCATCATCATGAGCCTGCTCTTCCGTTCCAGCCCCGAGGACGTCAAGCTCCTCCTCATCGACCCCAAAGTCGTGGAGCTGGCGGAGTACAATGGCATCCCCCATCTGCTCATGCCTGTGGTCACCGAGCCGAAAAAGGCGGCAGGCGCTCTGGGCTCTGCGGTGCAGGAGATGGAGCGGCGCTACCACATGTTCGCGGAGAACAACGTCCGCGATATCAAATCGTTCAACAAGCTGGCGGCCACCGACCCCACGCTGGAAAAGATGCCCTACATTGCCATCATCATCGACGAGCTGGCCGACCTGATGATGGTGGTGGGCAAGGACGTGGAGGACTCCATCTGCCGCATTGCCCAGAAAGCCCGCGCGGCCGGGATGCATCTCATCGTGGCTACCCAGCGCCCCAGCGTGGATGTCATCACCGGCCTGATCAAGGCCAACATCCCCAGCCGCATTGCGTTTGCGGTGTCCAGCCAGGTGGACAGCCGCACCATCCTGGATGGTGCCGGTGCCGAGAAGCTGCTGGGCATGGGTGACATGCTCTTCATGCCCGTGGGCGCTCCCAAGCCCACCCGGATTCAGGGCACCTTTGTCCGGGATGAAGAGATCAGCCGGGTGCTGAATTTCATCAAGCAGAGCGCCACCGTCCAATATGACGAGGCCATGATCGAGGCGATGGAGCGCCACGCCATTCAGGATGGCAAAAAGGGCGGCAGCGGCAGCGCTGACTCCGACGAGGACTCCGGCAGCGACCCGATGCTCAAGCAGGCCGTGGAAGTGGTCATCGACGCCGGGCAGGCGTCTACCAGTCTGCTGCAGCGCCGCTGCAAGCTGGGCTATGCCCGCGCGGCCCGCATCATGGACGAAATGGAAGAGAAAGGCATCATTGGCCCCTACGAGGGTGCCAAGCCCCGCGCCGTGCTCATCAGCCGCCAGCAGTGGCTGGAAATGCAGATGAACCAGCCGGAGGAATAAAGAGAAAAGGAGTAACATGGAACAGCAGACCTACACCGAATTTCTCCCCATCAGCCGCGCGGACATGGAGGCGCGGGGGTGGGACCAGCTGGACTTTGTGGTGGTGGGCGGTGACGCCTATGTGGACCACCCCAGCTTTGGCACCGCCATCATCAGCCGCCTGCTGGAGGCAGAGGGCTATAAGATCGGCGTGCTGGCACAGCCCCGCTATACCGACTGCGAGGACTTCAAGCGGTTCGGCAAGCCGAAGTACGGTTTCTTCATCGGCGGCGGCAATGTGGACAGCATGGTGAGCCACTACTCGGTGGCAAAGATCCCCCGCGCGGAGGATGAGTATTCCCCCGGCGGAAAGGGCGGTGCCCGCCCGGACCGCAGCGCCACGGTTTACACCAAGCTGGCCAAAGAGGCTTACCCGGACCTGCCCGTGATCCTGGGCGGCCTGGAAGCCTCCCTGCGCCGTTTTGCGCATTACGATTACTGGCTGGACACTGTGCTGCCCAGCATCGCGGAAGATTCCGGTGCCGACATCATCAGCTACGGCATGGGCGAGCACCAGACCGTGGAGATCGCCCGGCGGCTGGCGGCAGGGGAGCCTGTGGAGAGCATCACCGATGTGGACGGCACCTGCTACCTGACCGATTTTGACCACCTGCCCGAGCGGTATGTGGAGTGCGCGGGCTTCAAAAAAGTGGCCAGCGACAAGACGGCCTACGCCAAGGCCTGCCGCATCCAGATGGACAATCAGGATGTGGTCAGCGGCCAGATCATCGTCCAGAAGCAGAGCGAGAAATATCTGGTGCAGAACATCCCGGCCAAGCCCCTTGTCCGCTGGGAGCTGGATCAAGTCTACGCCCTGCCCTACACCCGCCGTTACCATCCCATTTATGAAGACATGGGCGGTGTGCCTGCCATCCGGGAGGTGCAGTTCTCCATCATCCAGAACCGCGGCTGTTTTGGCGGCTGCAACTTCTGCGCCATCCAGCTCCATCAGGGCCGCCGTGTCACCAGCCGCAGCGCGGACAGCATCGTGGCCGAGGCGGAGCGGATGACCCATGAGCCGGATTTCAAGGGCTATATCCACGATATCGGCGGGCCTACCGCCAACTTCCGCTTCCCCTCCTGCCGGGAGCAGATGCTCCGGGGCATGTGCAACGGCGGCAAGCACTGTCTGGCCCCGCAGACCTGCTCCCACATGATCGTGGACCACAGCGACTACCTCAAGATCCTCCGCCGTGTCCGGGAGCTGCCCGGCGTCAAGAAAGTGTTCATCCGCAGCGGCATCCGGTTTGACTACCTGATGGCCGACCCGGACGATACGTTCTTCAAAGAGCTGGTGGAGTATCATGTTTCCGGCCAGCTGAAAGTGGCCCCGGAGCACTGCGCTCCCAACACTCTGGCCTACATGGGCAAACCTCCCATTGAGACGTTCAACAAGTTCAAGGATAAATTCTACGAGCTGAGCAAAAAAGCGGGCAAAAAACAGTATCTGGTGCCCTACCTCATGTCCAGCCACCCGGGCAGCACCCTGAAAGATGCCGTCTATCTGGCCGAGTATCTTTACAAGAACCACATGCGCCCGGAGCAGGTGCAGGATTTTTACCCCACCCCCGGCACCGTGAGCACCTGCATGTTCTACACCGGGCTGGACCCCTACACCCTCAAGCCTGTTTTTGTGGAAAAGACTGCCGAGGGCAAGGCCTTGCAGCGTGCTCTGCTCCAGTACTATGAGCCCCGTAACGCCGAGAAAGTGGTCAAAGCCCTGCGGATGACCCACCGGGAAGACCTGATCCCCCTGCTGGTGCCCGCCGAGGGCCGCCGCGCCGTCCAGCGCTCGGCACGCCGGGCGGAGGCGGCGGATGTGACCATCCATCAGGACGGCACCTACAGCGTCCGGCCCCACAGCGGAAAGACCCAGCCGGGCAATCGCCGCGGAGGCCATGCGGCACCGGTCGGCCGCGCGGCAGGCGGCCGTCAGCCCAGCCCGGGAGCCCGCTTTGCCCCCAACGGCACCCATAAACCGAAAAACAATCAACAGAAAGAGAATGCAACGTGGAAAACTTCCAAAAAGAAAAAGTGACCCCCGCCCAAAAGCCGGGGCTGTTCCGCCGTCTGGCCGCGCTGGCCGTTGCGGCGGCGCTGGCTCTGGGTCTGGCCGCCTGTGATGTCTCGGGCGTTGCCCCGGGCGGCAGCGCCGACGTCATCCCCAACCCGGCGGCGTCGGCCTCCACCGTGGACTCCGTCAATGCCCCGTTTGAGATGCACTTCATCGACGTGGGGCAGGCCCTCAGCGTGCTGATCGAGTGCGACGGGCAGTTCATGCTCTACGACGGCGGCAATGTGGACGACGGCAGCCTCGTGGTCTCCTACTTACAGAATCAGGGCGTGGAGGGGCTGGAATACGTCTTCTGCTCCCACGCCCACGAGGACCATGTGGGCGGTCTGGCCGCGGCACTGGCTTACTTCCCGGCCAACCATGTCTATGCCCCGGTGACGGAGGCCAGCACCAAGTGTTTTCAGGATTTCGTCAAGTACACCCAGCAGCAGGGCTTACAGGTAGAGGTGCCCGCTGTGGGCACTACCTGGCAGCTGGGCGGGGCAACCATCACCCAGCTGGGCCCGGTGGCGCAGTACAGTGACACCAACGATACCTCCCTTGTCCTCCGCGTTGATTACGGTGCCACCAGCTTTCTGCTCACGGGTGATATGGAAGCCGACGCTGAACGGGACCTCGTCAACAGCGGGGCCAACCTCAAGGTGGATGTGCTGCAGGTGGGCCACCATGGTTCTTCCACCTCCACCAGCTATGTCTTCCTGAACGCTGTTCTGCCGGAAATGGGCATCATCTCCTGCGGGGTGAACAACAAGTATGGCCACCCCCATGAGGAGACTTTGAGCATCCTGCGGGATGCAGGCGTGGATGTCTACCGCACCGACCTGCTGGGGACCATCACCATCGGCTCGGACGGGCAGAACTACACCGTCGGCACCGAGCACTACGCCACGGACGCCGAGCTGAACCCCACTGCTCCTGCAGCGTCCAGTACGGCGCAGCAGGCCTACATTGGCAATGTGAACAGCAAAAAGTTCCACCTGCCCACCTGCCCCAACCTCCCGGCGGAGAAAAATCAGATCCTGTTCTCCAGCTACGACGAGGCCGTGGCCGCGGGCTATACCCCCTGCAGCACCTGCATCCAATAAAGAACCGCGCCCCTGTGCAGAGCACCGGAAGATTCCGGCTCGGCGCGGGGGCGTTTTGCGTTCCGGTTTCGGGCAGAGTGTTCAAGAGGCAGCGTGCTCCTTTGTGCACAGCAACCAAAAATGTGGGAGGCGCTTGTAATTCTTCTACCGTGGGAGTACAATAAACCCAAACGAATAGATGTTTGTTCAGAGTAGGAGAGTGGCAGACAGAGCAACGGAAGCTTTGGTTTGTCACGCTCTTTTTTTGTCCGTGATCGTACCAGAAAAAGGAGAGTTGATATGAGCCAGACCAAGTACATTCTCTCGCTGGATCAGGGCACGACCAGCAGCCGTGCCATCCTCTTTGACAACGAGCAGAACATCCTCTGTGTGCAGCAGCGGGAATTTGAGCAGATCTACCCCCATCAGGGCTGGGTGGAGCATAACCCCATGGAGATCTGGTCCAGCCAGTACGGCGTGATGAACGAGGTGATCGCCCAGAGCGGCGTGGACCCCCGCGACATTGCGGGCATCGGCATCACCAACCAGCGCGAGACCACCATCCTGTGGGAGCGTGCCACCGGCCGCCCGGTGTACAACGCCATCGTCTGGCAGTGCCGCCGCACGGCCCCCATCGTGGACGAGCTGCTCAAGACCCCCGGTATGGACGAATACATCCGGGAGAACACCGGCCTGGTGCCGGACGCCTACTTCTCCGCCACCAAGATCAAGTGGATTTTGGATCACGTCCCCGGGGCACGGGAAAAGGCTGAAGCAGGGGAGCTGCTGTTCGGCACCGTGGACACCTGGCTGGTCTGGAAGCTGACGGGCGGCAAGGTCCATGTGACCGACCGCACCAACGCCAGCCGCACCATGCTCTACAACATCCGCACGCTGGACTGGGACGAAAAGCTGCTTCAGGCACTGGACATCCCCCGCGGCATCCTGCCCGAGGTGCGGGATTCCAGCGAGATCTACGGCTACACCAACATCCAGGGTGTGGATGTTCCGGTGGCCGGCATAGCCGGTGACCAGCAGGCCGCCTTGTTTGGTCAGGGCTGCTTTGCCCCCGGCGACGCCAAGAACACCTACGGCACCGGCTGCTTCCTGCTGATGAACACCGGTAAGGAGATCTACCAGAGCAAGAACGGCCTTGTCACCACCGTTGCCATCAGCCTGAACGGCGAGGTGGAGTACGCGCTGGAGGGCTCTGTCTTCGTGGGCGGTGCCGTCATCCAGTGGATCCGGGACGGGATGCACATGATCCAGGACAGCTGCGACTCCGAGTATTACGCCCAGAAAGTGCCGGACAACGGCGGCGTGTACATTGTGCCGGCGTTCACGGGCCTGGGCGCGCCCTACTGGGATATGTACGCCCGGGGTGCCATTCTGGGCATCACCCGCGGTACCACCCAGAACCACATCATCCGGGCGGCAGAGGAATCCATCGCCTACCAGAGCGCGGACCTGATGGGTGCCATGGAAAAGGACACCGGTATCAAGATCAAGACCCTCAAGGTGGACGGCGGCGCCAGCCGGGACCAGTTCCTGATGCAGTTCCAGGCCGATATTCTGGATAAAGTCGTACAGCGCCCGGCCATCCGGGAGACCACGGCTCTGGGCGCGGCTTACCTGGCCGGCCTTGCCACTGGTGTGTGGAAGAGCCGGGAGGAGATCACCCACCTGTGGAGCTGCAACCAGCTCTTTGAGCCCAAAATGGATGCCGCCCAGCGCGAAGAGCTGCTGGAGGGCTGGCACAAGGCAGTGGGCCGCAGCCAGGACTGGGCCAAACACTGATGCACCCCGGCCAAAGGGCCGGAGCCTGAAATAGAAAGACATTTTGAACGGACACGAAAGGAAGAGTTCACAATGGATACGATCAAAATTGAGAACAAGGCAGTCAAAATGGTGGCGCACCGCGGCCTGAGCGGCATTGAGAAAGAGAACACCTGCTCCGCTTTTGTGGCAGCCTGCAACCGCGCCACCTATTTTGCCGTGGAAACGGATGTCCACCGCACGGTCGATGGCCAGTTCGTCATCTTCCACGACGACAACACCGCCCGCGTCGGCCTTGACCATCTGGTCATTGAGGAGTCTACCTTTGAGACCCTGCGGAAACTGCAGCTGGTGGACATCGACGGCAAGCGCGGCCGCATCGACTTGACCATCCCCACCCTGATGGAGTATATTGAGATCTGCAAGAAGTATGGCAAGCACTGTGTGCTGGAGCTCAAGAACGAGTTCAAGGCCAGCGACGTGTATAAGATCGTCTCCATGATCGAGAAAGCAGGGTATCTCGACCACGTCATCTTCATCTCGTTTGCCCTCAAGAACCTGATCTTCCTGCGCCGCCGCTATCCCACCCAGCCGGCCCAGTACCTCATCAAAGAGTGGGACGACAAATTGCTGGATACCTTGGAAAAGTACAACCTGGGCATTGATATCTACTACAAGTCCGCCACCCCGGACAACGTGCGGAAAGTGCACGCCCTGGGTCAGGAGTACAATGTCTGGACCGTCAACGAAGCCGTGGACGGCGACGCCCTGGTGGCCATGGGGGTGGATTACATCACCACCAACATCCTGGAGGGCACCAACAAGGCTGAATAAGCCAAATCTACTGAAATTTGGAAGGAACGCTGCATGAGCCGTTTGTTTGACCCGGAAAATAAATTCTGGAATTTTATCGGAAAGATCGCGGATGTCACCTGTATGAGCTTTTTGTGGGTGGGCACCAGCCTGCCGCTTGTCACCATGGGGGCCGCGACCACGGCGTTCTATTCCTATACCATGCATCAGGTACGGGACACCGAGGGAGGCATCCTTTCAGGGTACTTTAAGGCGTTCCGGCACAATTTCAAAAAAGCCACCCTGCTCTGGCTGCTGGAGGTGGCGGGCCTCGCGTTTTTCGCGGCCGACCTCGTGGGCGTGTGGAACCTGTTCCTCTTTCTGGGCGGGCTCCCGGCCATTCTGGTAGGAGCACTGGTGCTCTGCCTGGCGTTTCTTTTCTTGGGCTGCACGTTTTACATCTGGCCGCTGCTGGCCGTGTTTGAGTTCCCGCTCAAGAAGCTGCTGACCAACAGCTTCGTCATGGCCGTGGGCAACCTGCCCGTTACCCTGACGCTGGCGCTGGTTTGGGCGCTGGCGGGCGTGGGGTGCTTCTACCTCAGCGGTGTTTTCTTCGTCTGGGTGGGGCTGGCCATCTTTGCCTCCTCCTACTTTGTGGACATGGTGTTCAAAAAGTACACCGGAGAGCTGGCCGAGGAAGAAGCCGCCTGGAAGCAGAAGCAGGAGGAGCGCCGCCAGCGGCGGAAGCTCCAGAAAAATAAAATGCTGTGAGCGGAGGCCGGGTACTTATGAGCATCAAGCAACATTTTGCCCGCTGGAAAGAGACGGAGGCCGCCAAGCTCCGCCCCATGACCGCAAAGCAGCGGGCCGGGTACATCCTGCACTATTACCGCTTCTGGTTCATCGGGCTGGCACTGCTCCTCCTTGTGGGGTTCTACATCGGGGACGCCGTCATCCAGAGCCACAAAGAAATTTTATTGCAGGGCTTTTTCACCAACGACGAGTACAACCTCTTCCCGGCGGAACGCATCGAGAAAGACTACGCCGCCACCCAGACCCTCACCCGCCAGCAGCGCGTCGTGTTTGACGACGCCCTCTATATTGATCTGGGGGGCGAGGCCAGCGAGTACACCGCCGCCAGCAACGGCAAGCTGACCGCCTATATGATGATGCACGAGCTGGATTTTGTGGTGACCAGCGACGAGGTGCTGGAGTATTACAAAGACACGTTCCCCATGGAAGACCTCGAAGCGCTTCTCCCGGCGGACCTGCGGGAAGCCCTCGCGGACAAGCTCTATTTCAACACGGACGCGGACGGTAAAACGACTGCCATTGCGCTGGATATGACCCGGAGCCGCTTTGTGGCGGGCACCGGGGCCGATGCAGACCCCAATGTCCAGCACACCTATTATTTCTTTGTCCCGGCGGGGGCACCCCACCCGGAGCAGATCGTGCAGTTCCTGCGGTACAGTTTCGGGCTGTAAGCTTCTGGTTATTTGCAATTTCCGATTTCTCATCGTTCTCTGTCTATGGCAACAGAAAAGGACCAGCTCTTGCGAGCCGGTCCTTTTCTGTTGTATAAGGGGGTCGGAGGTGACAGGAAGCTTGTTAATCCATGTCGCGGCAGGTCACGATGTCAGCACCGGTGCCGCAGACGTTCTCCACGACCACCTGGCCTACATGGATGGGGGTGTGGAGGACAATGCTGTCCAGCGCGGCCACCACCTCGGCCATCTGGCCCTTGGGCACAGGCTTGGAGGTCTTTACCGGGCAGCGGGGATGCAGGCCGCCCTCGGCCCGGACCGTGCTGGTGATGATGCGGGTGGGGTGGGTCAGCTCCTCTTTGCCGTAGGCAATGCCGTTGGGGCAGCCATTGCCGGTTACTTTATAATCGTTTGCTTCATCCACCTGCAGGTGGCAGCCCTTGGGGCAGCAGGTGCAAATTACTTCTTTCATATCGCTCATGCCTCCTCGATCTCAATGGTCAGCTCGTCCACCGGAGCCTTGTCCAGCAGGACTCTGGGCAGGGCGATGTGTTCCATCTCGCCGGGGGCCAGGCGTTCCCGCTTGAACTTGGCGATGACCTGATCGCCGCTCTTGACGAGGATGGTGCTCTTGCCGCAGATGCGGCGGACACGGAACGAGACATTGGTGCTCTTCTCCACACCCTCCACGCGGATGCGCTGGGGCAGGGTGTAGCCCAGGTCTTTGCCGGGCTTGACGGCCAGCACGCGGCCCTCCTGCACGGGGCCGTTCTGCACATACTTGGCAGCGGCCACACCGGCCAGCTCGCTCTCGCCGGAGACGAAGTCCACCAGGTCATGCACCTGGACAACGTTGCCGCAGGCAAACACGCCGGGGATGCTGGTCTCCATGTTCTCGTAGACCACAGCACCCTTGGTACGGGGGTCCATCTCGATGCCGGCCTGCTTGGTCAGCTCGTTCTCGGGAATCAGGCCGACGCTGAGCAGGATGGTATCCACATCAAACTCCATCTCGGTGCCAGGAATGGGCTTGCGGTCGGGGCCGATCTTGGCCACGATGGCTTTTTCCACCCGCTCCTTGCCCTGGATATCCACGATGGTGTGGGACAGGTACAGCGGGATGTTGAAATCGTTCAGGCACTGGACGATGTTGCGGGTCAGGCCGCCGGAATAGGGCATGACCTCCACGCAGGCCAGGACTTTCGCACCCTCCAGCGTCATGCGGCGGGCCATGATCAGGCCGATGTCGCCGCTGCCCAGGATCAGGACACGCTTGCCCACCATGTAGCCTTCCATGTTGACATAGCGCTGGGCGGCGCCTGCGGTGTACACACCGGCGGGGCGGGTGCCCGGCGTGCCGATGGCACCGCGGGTGCGCTCACGGCAGCCCATGCCCAGAACGATGCTCTTGGCCTCAATGATCTGGTAGCCCTCGGTCTTGGAGACGCAGTGTACTTTCTTATCCGGGGTCACTTCCAGCACCATGGTGTCCAGCTGGACCTTGACGCCGGTGTTCTTCAGCATATCAATAAAGCGTCCGGCATACTCGGGGCCGGTGAGCTGCTCGCCAAAGCGGTGCAGACCAAAACCGTTGTGGATGCACTGGTTCAGGATACCGCCCAGCTCCTTGTCGCGCTCAAGAATCAGAATATCACGCAGGCCGCTTTCCCATGCCTTGCAGGCAGCAGCAAGGCCCGCGGGGCCGCCGCCGATAATGACCAGATCAACCATTGCTCTTTCCTCCTACTTTCGTTTCGCTAACAAGCACATTGGAGCCGTTCTTGTCCTGCAGGATGTCCAGCGGGTCCATGCCCAGTTCCTTGCTGATGAGCTCCAGCACACGGGGGCCGCAGAAACCGCCCTGGCAGCGGCCCATGCCGGCACCGGCCCGGCGCTTGACGCCGTCGATGGTGGTGGCGGGCACTTCGCTGTGAAGGGCTGCCAGGATCTCGCCCTCGGTGATGGTCTCGCAGCGGCAGATGACCCGGCCGTAAGCGGGCTGCTCCTTCACGAGCTTGGCCTTTTCCTCAGCGGACAGCTCCTTGAAGCGGATGTGGCGGCGGCCATCCTTGTAATCGGCTTTTTCGGCACCCAGAGCGCCGTGCCCTTTCAGGATGCCCACAGCCTCCTCGGCCACGGCGGGGGCGGCGGACAGGCCGGGGGACTTCATGCCGGCCAGGTCGATCCAGCCGGGTGCCTCGGGCTCTTCGCCAATGATGAAGTCGTCCACGTCCAGGTTGGCGCGGACGCCTGCAAAGTTGCGGATGGACTCGCCAAAGTTGATGCTGGGCACGCTGCGCTGGGCCGTGGCCTTGACGAACTCCAGCCCCTTGCTGGTGCAGGAGGTGTCATCGCCATGGACGGGCACTGCATCCGGGCCCACGATCAGGTTGCCGTGGACGGTGGGGGAGACCAGCACGCCCTTGCCCAGCTCGTTGGGGCACTGGAAGATGACGTGGTTCACACGGGTGCCCTCGCTCTTGTCCAGCAGGTAATACTCGCCACGGGTGGGAGTGATGTGGAAGCTGGCGGGCTCCACCATGCAGTGGACTTTCTCGGCCCAGATACCGGCGGCATTGATGACGTAGCGGGCTTCCACAGTGCCCTGGGTGGTGGTCAGGCGGTAGCCGCCGTCGGCCATGGCCTCAGCGTCTTCCACGCGGCAGCTGCGGCGCAGCTCCACGCCGTTGCGCACAGCCACTTCGGTCATGGCCAGGGCGTACTCCCAGGGGCTGACGATGGCGGCGCTGGGGGCCCACAGGGCACCGCAGACATTCTCGGAGAGGTTGGGCTCCATGGCCAGCGTTTCTTCCTTGGTCAAAATTTTCATATCGGGCACGCCGTTGGCCGTGCCGTTCTCGTACAGGTGCTGCAGGTGGGGCAGCTCGCTCTCGGACAGAGCCAGCACGAGGGAGCCGCACTGCTTGTAGGGAACATCCAGCTTTGCGCAGATCTCCTTGGCCAGCTCCACACCGCGCACGTTCAGCCGTGCCATCTTGGTGCCGGGAGCGGGGTCGTAGCCTGCGTGCAGAATGGCGCTGTTGGCTTTGGTGGTGCAGTCGGCCACGTCGTTTTCTGCCTCCAGAATGACGACTTTGTTCTCGTAGCGCGACAATGCGTAGGCTGTAGCGGCGCCGATCACACCACAGCCGATGATAGCAACATCATACATTACTCTTTTCCTCCTGTCAGTTCCGCCTTGGCCCGTCGGGAGCCGGGGCGCTGTGCTGTTTGTACAAAAAAAGAGCGAATCAAAACAAAGGCATAGCCCCTGCTCGTTTCGCTCATAACTCTTTGAAACAAACAACTTATGTTGGCTCTATCATACCCTCCTGCGGCCCAAATTGCAAGGCGTTTTAGAGGATTTGCACTCGATTTGTAGGAAGCCACAAAAAGCCGCTTTTCTTTTTGCGCATATTGCAGAACATGCGTCTCACATGTTCCAGACCGCCTGATTGGTGGTGGAAATGGCGGTGGCACCGGCATCCAGCGCGGCCATCACATCTTCTTTGTCGGCGATCAGGCCGCCCGTGAGCACCGGCACTTTGGCGTCCGCGCACACCCGGCGCAGAATTTTGGGCATGGTGCCGGGCAGGATGTCCAGACAGTCCGGGAGGTTGGCGGGCATCTTGCCCAGGCTCTCCAGCGAGATGGAGTCCAGCAGGAACACCCGGAGGATGGCAGCCAACCCGAGTTCTTTGGCCCGGCGGATGAACGACTGGCGGGTGGAGATGATGCCGTCGGCCTCGGTCTGGCTGCGGATAAAGTCCACGGCCACCTCTTTGCTGGCAAGGCCCGCAATGAGGTCTACATGGACGATGGCGAATTTGCCCGCCGCGTGGATCCGCTGCACCAGTGTGGAGATATTGCAGATATCGCCATATAGGATAAAGACCACCCGGATATTTTCGTTTTGCAGCGCGTTCTGCAGCCCGTCATCATCCTTGACCGCGGCGATGACGGGCGTTTCCTGAATGGCGTCCATCAGTTCCTGTTTCATGAAATTGAGATTCCTCACTTTCCTGTTTCTAAAGTTCTCTCTTCTCCAGAAACATTATGACGGTTTTGCCAAAGAAAAGCAATCTTTTTTGAAAAATTCAACAATGACACTGGTAAAGGTGCTGGTTTTTTGGAGAACGAATTCGACAAAACATACAAAGATTTTGCATTCAGAGAACTTTGTATTGACAAATATGAACATCGTGTGCTACTCTCTGTGCATGGACTTCGGCCTGCGGCAGAACGCGCGCCGGACAGAAAAGAAGATGTGGCACAGCCGCCTGAAAGAGCAACGAGCAGAAGCAGCGGCTTGAGAACGGGAAAGCTTTATCCTCTCAAGCTGTAGGTCTGCTCTTTTTTTGTGTACCGGGGGCGGGAGCGGGGCAGCAGGTCTGCTGATCGCTATGAACTTCGCAGACGGTTGAGGAGGGCTCTGCCATGATGAACACCGTGCAGGAAATGTCTTCGTTTGAATTTCAGATGGTCTGCGTGGTGCGGCTGCTGCTGGCTTCCGTCTGCGGCTTCGCCATCGGCATTGAGCGCACCAACCGCCTCAAGGATGCGGGGATGCGCACCCACCTCATCGTCTGCATGGGCGCGGCCCTGATGATGCTGGTCTCCAAATATGGCTTTTTTGATGTCTCGCCCCTCACCGAGTTTTTCAAGGCGGATGTCTCCCGCGTGGCGTCCAGCGTGGTCTCGGGCGTCGGCTTCCTCGGTGCGGGCATCATCTTTGAGCGCAACCGCAGTGTTACCGGCCTGACCACTGCCGCCGGCATCTGGACCACCGCCGGCATCGGCATGGCCATGGGCGCGGGGATGTATCTCATTGCCGTGGCCGGTACCATGATCATCATCACGGCCCAGAGCCTGCTCCACAACGAGCACATCATCGGCGGCGGGTTGATGTTCCTGGTCCTGCGCATCGATGGACGGAACGGCACCGTGAGCCAGACCGTCCAGCAGATCCAGGCACTGGGCGGCGAACTGGTGGACCTGACGGTAACGCAGAAGAAAAACGACATCATCCGTGTGGAAATGCGGATCAAGCCCGGTAAGAATGTGGACCAGCTGACCATCATCGGCGAGCTGGAGAAACTGCCGTGGGTGCTGGAAGTCAACGAGTGACCCGCACTGGGCATCACCGAAAGGGTGGTATAAAGTATGACCGACAAAATGGAACTTCTCAAGCGCACCAAGCTGTTTGTGCTGGATATGGACGGCACCTTTTATCTGGGCAACCAGATCTTGCCCGGAGCGGCTGATTTTTTGAAAGCTGTGGAAAAAGCAGGCAAGCAGTACCTGTTTTTTACCAATAATTCTTCCCGCTCGCCCCGGGACTACATGGCAAAGCTGGAAAAGATGGGCTGCCCCATCACCCGGAACCAGATCATGACCAGTGGCGATGTGACCATCCGCTATTTGCAGACCCATTACCCGGACAAGACAGTCTATCTGGTGGGCACGCCCCCGCTGGTGGAGAGCTTTCAGGAGGCGGGCATCCATCTGGTCAATGAGAAACCGGACATTGTGGTCATCGGGTTTGATACCACCCTGACTTACGAGAAACTCTCCAACGCCTGCACGTTCATCCGGGAGGGGGCGCTGTTTTTAGCCACCCATCTGGATATCAACTGCCCCACCGAGACGGGCTTTATCCCGGACTGCGGCAGCTTTTGTGCCGCCATCAGCCTTTCCACCGGCAAGCAGCCCAAGTACCTGGGGAAGCCCTTTGCCGAAACCGTGGAGATGGTGCTGGACAAGACCGGCTTTTCCGCCCCGGAAGTGGCCTTTGTGGGCGACCGCCTGTATACAGATGTGGCTACCGGCGTGAAAAACGGAGCCGTCGGCCTGCTGGTGCTGACAGGGGAAACACATCTGGAAGATGTGCCGACTTCCGAGGTGCAGCCGGATGCCATCTTTGCCTCACTGGGCGAGATGGGCCAGCAGCTCTGTCAATTGTAAAATCTGCCTATAATTTGCGTTGGATTTAGGCAAAGTAGACGAAATTGGTCAAGATAGGCAATAGAAATTGTAAAAAATACGTTTTTCCCGTTGAAAAATCCAAGATGATATGATATCATCAAAACCAGAGAATTGCATCACGGACCCTGTATCTAGCTTGCAGAGATGAGAGCGCCAAGCGGACAACCAGAAAGAGACTTGAAGAGCCATTCGAGCCGTTTTGGATTGTTCGCTTTTCTTTTATCCCTGAAAACGGAAGAGCGGGGAATGGGATGCCAATTTACCATGGACCCTGCGCTCTATGGAACGGGCGCTTTTAAAAAAGAAAAAAGAACAACCAAAACACGAAGGAAAGAAGGAAGAACTATGAAAAAGATCTCTCGTCGCAGCTTTCTGACCGCTACTGGTATCCTGACGGCTTCGGCAGCATTGACCGCGTGCTCTGGCGGCGGCTCCACCGGCAAGGCCGGCGCGGCGGCTTCTTCCGCACCCGCATCCAGCGCGGCCGCTTCCGAGGCTGCGGACCCCAGCAAGTATGAGGTCACCGAACCCATCACCATTACCTGGTGGCACGCGCTGGAGTCTCAGTACGACGATCTGGTGGCCGACGTGGTCAAGAAGTTCAACGAGACCCAGAGCCTCATCACCGTCGAGGCCCAGTACATCGGCGCTTACAAGGACATCAACGAGGCTCTGGTGGCTGCCCACGCGGCCGGAACCGGCCTGCCCGCGATCGCCGTCGCCAACACCGACTACGTTGCTTCCTACGGCGACAGCGGCCTGTTTGAGAACCTGGACCCCTACATCGAGGGCACCAGTTATGACACCGATGACTTCTCCGCTGGTCTGCTGCTGAGCTCCCAGTTCGAGGGCAAGCAGGTGGCTCTGCCGTTCCTGCACTCCACCCAGGTCATCTACTACAACAAGACCATGGCCGACGCCAACGGCTGGACCATCCCCGAAAAGATCGAGGACTTTACCCCGTTCCTGGCCGAGGTCCACAAGACCGCCGGTGTGTACGGCACCGTGGTTCCGGGCTGGGACCAGTGGTATTTCGAGACCCTGTACCTCAATGAGGGCGTGCAGATCATCACCGATGACAACACCTGCGACCTGGGCAGCGACACCGCTCTGGGCGTGACCAGCATGATCAAGGACTGGTGCGATGCAGGCGATGCCTACTTTGCAACCGGCACCGATGCTTCCGCTGCCATGCGTCAGAACTTCTACGATCAGAAGACGTTCTCCGTGATGCACACCTCTTCCCTGTATAACAACTACGTCAGCAAGTGCCCGGACTTCGAGGTCGGCATGGCATGGTATCCCGCCGCTTCTACCGGCGATAAGAATTCTGAGGTCGGCGGCTGCGTGCTGGGCATCCCCTCCAAGAACGACCAGGCTACCAAGAACGCTGCATGGCAGTTCCTGCAGTTCCTCTGCGGCAAGGAAGTCAACATGGAGTGGGCCGAGGGCACCGGCTACCTGCCCACCCGTAACTCCGTGCTGGAGACCGATGAGGGCAAGCAGTTCCTGGAGAAGAAGCCTGCATTCCAGTGCATCTTTGATAACCTGAACCTCATCAACCCGCGTATCCAGAACAGCGCCTGGAGCGAGCTGGCCACTACCTGGAAGAACTACATGGAAGTCATCATGAACCAGGGCGGCGACGTGAACTCCAACTCCGAGGATATGGTCACGGAGATCGACGAGATCCTGGCGGACCACGCTTGATAAAATAAATAAGTATTCGACACCTCCTGAAAGGACGTGAGATCATGAAACAAGCCGCTGCGGGCGCAGCTTCTGCCACACAGGCCGTGAAAGCCGACAAGAAGCCGTTATTTTCCCAGCGCACCCTTTCCCATTTTATTGATTTCCTCTTCGTTCTGCCTGCTCTGATCCTGTTGGGCGTGTTTACTTACTACCCCATCGTGAAGCTGGTGCAGATCAGTTTTACCGATTGGAACCTGCTGAATGACACCTGGAAATATGTCGGCCTGAAAAACTGGCAGTGGCTGTTCGCAGGCAGCGGTGCCAAATACCTGTGGAACTCCCTCAAGGTCACGTTCCTCTACTCGATGGGCGAGATCCTCGTCACCATGGTGGGCGGCATGCTGCTGGCACTGCTGTTCAACCGGATGACCCGCTCGTTCGGCCTGATGCGTGCCTTTGTGTTCGTGCCCAAGTATGTGGCCATGTCCTCCGCGGCAGTGGTCTTCCTGTGGATCCTGAACACCGATTCCGGCGTTCTCAACTACCTGTTGCAGTGCATCGGGCTGCCGGCGGTGGACTGGCTCAACCAGCAATCCACGGCGCTGCCCTCGGTGTTGATGCTGACCGGCTGGCGTGTCATCGGCTACGGCATGATGATCTACCTCTCGGCCATGATGGGCATTTCGCAGGAGTATTACGAGGCGGCTTCTCTGGATGGCGCAAACGGCGTCCAGAAGTTCTTCCGCATCACGCTGCCCCTGCTGTCTCCCACCACGCTGTTCCTGCTGGTCACCACGTTCCTGTCTTCCATGAAAGTTTTCCAGTCGGTGGATATCCTGACGTCCGGCGGCCCCGCCCGTTCGACGGAAGTGTTCGTCTACCTCATCTACCGCTACGCCATGGTGGACTTCCGGATGGATCGCGCGGCCACCGCAGCCGTCATGTTCTTCCTCATCCTGCTGGTCATCACCGTGCTGACCATGAAAGTGTCCGACCGCTCGGTCACTTACGACTCGTAATGCTTTGAAAGGAGAATGCAGACATGGCTACGCAGAATACAGCTATGGACAACGCGGCTCTGATCAAAGAGGTCAACGAGGCGCACAAGCACAAAAAATATTCCGTGGGCTACCATGCACAGACCGTTGTGGCTGTCATCGTTACCCTGATCATGCTCTTCCCGCTGTACTGGATGATCGCAACGTCGTTCAAGTCCGCCGAGGAAGTGCAGCTGGTCATCCCCACGCTCTTCCCGCATGAGTTCCACCCCGAAAACTATCTCAACGTGCTCCAGAAAGCCAACTTCATGAAATACTACTGGAACACCATCGTCATGACGGCGGGCATCCTGCTGCTGCAGGTGGGCACCGGCGTCCTGGCGGCGTATGGTTTCGCGGTGGGCCGCTTCAAGGGCCGCAACGCCCTGTTCTATGTGGTGCTGGGCGCGTTGATGATCCCCCTGCAGGTCACGTTCATCCCCATCTACATCATGTGTGCCAACTGGAACCTGTGCGATACGTTCCTGGGCCTGATTTTGCCGGAAGCGGTTTCCGCTTACTACATCTTCATGCTGCGGAACACATTCATGTCCATTGACCAGAGCTACATCGACGCAGGCCGCATTGATGGCCTGAGCCGTCTGGGTACCATCTGGTATGTGCTGGTCCCCATGAGCAAGGCCACCATCTTCACCGTGACGCTGGTCACCTTTACCAACGGCTGGAACGCTTACTTCTGGCCCAAGATCATTGCCAAGAACGAAGTCCGCCGCGTGCTGACCGTCGGCTTGGCACAGCTCAAAAACACCTTTGCCGGCCAGGCAGTTTCCAACTATCACGAGATCATGGCGGGCGCCGTGCTGGCCATCATCCCCGTGGTCATCCTGTTCCTCATTTTCCAGAAATATATGATGACGGGCTACTCCAAGGCCGCAATGAAGTAAATTCCTCCCACACAACCGGAAAAGGGCAGCCCGCTGCGGCTGCCCTTTTGCCGTTCTGGCACAAAGCAATCAAGGAGGCACATGCCATGTTCTCGTACATTGCCCCGGGCGCGAAGCAGTACCGCGCCAACCTGCACTCCCACACCAACCTTTCGGACGGCACCCTGACGCCGGAACAGATGGTGCAAGCCTATCAGGAAAAAGGCTACTCCATCCTGGCCATCACGGACCACGAGGCTCCCTATGACCACACGGCCCTTTCCACGGACGATTTCCTCATGCTGACGGGCTATGAGGCCTATATCCGCCCCTCGCCCACCTGCGAGTTTGACCTGTTCAAGCCGGAAATTCACCTCAACCTGCTGGCAAAGGATCCGCACAACACCGCCATCATCGGCTGGGACCCCAATTTCTGCAAGTATATGCCGCTGGAAGTGGCCGAGCATCAGCGGGAGCATAAGGGCGACCTTGGCCCCCGGAAATACAGCCGGGAATATATCCAGCGGTTTATTGATACGGCCCGGGCCAGCGGATATCTCGTCACCTACAACCACCCCTGCTGGTCCATGGAGGCCGAGGAAGACACCCTGAGCTATGACGGCTGCTTCAGCCTGGAGGTGTTCAACACCGGCTCGGAGAAGATCAGCGGCTACGAGTGCAACATGGCCCTGTACGATAAGTTCCTCCGCAAGGGCAAATTCCTCTATGTCCATGGCGCGGACGACAACCACAACAAGGCACCGTTCGGGGACCTGATGTGCGATTCGTTCGGCTCCTGGACCCAGATCCTGGCCGAGGAGCTGACCTACCCGGCGGTCATTCGGGCGCTGGAAGAGGGCCGCTTTTATGCCACCACCGGCCCCGAGATCACCGAGCTGACGTTTGACGGCAGCCATGTGCGGATCGGCTGCAGCCCGGCCCAGCGGATCGTCGTCCACGGCAGCCCCAAGCTGGGCAAGAGTTTTTACAACCCGGACGGCAGCCCCATCACCCACGCGGAGCTGGACCTGCCGCCCATCGGCGAGTACGTCTATTTCTCGGTCTACACGGCCGATGGAAAAGCCGCCCATACCCGGGCGTTCCGGCGGGCAGAGCTTGCGGAATAGCCCGGAAAAGATCATACAAAACAGAATAAACACGAACAAAACAACAAAACGGAAAGGATGAAAGCGATGTCCTGTTTCAAAAAAGGGTTATCCCTCTCTGCTGCCCTGCTGGCAGGGGCCCTGCTCCTGACGGCCTGCGGCGGTGCTCCGGCATCCTCGGCTTCTTCCGTGCCTGCATCGTCTGTGGCTTCCTCGGAGGCGGCAGAGCAGCCGGAAGAGCCTGCCATGAAGTACACCCAGACCCCCACCGTGCCCACGGAGACCTACAAAGAGGAAGCGGATTTTGCGGATTTCCTGAGCAAGGCGGAGCCGGGGCTGGTCATTCCGGGCCTTGCGGAAAACCTCATCCCCCAGGGCATGGACCAGTGCGATGAAACAGGCATCCTGTACATCTCCGGCTATTACACCACCGACGGAAAATCCTCGGCCATTCTGGCCGTGGACACCGCCACCAGGGAGCTGACGGCGGAGTATCTCCTGCTCAATGCAGGCGGCACCCCCTTTGACGGCCATGTGGGCGGCGTGGCTGTCAGTGAAGACACCCTCTACGTCTCGGGCCAGAAGCAAAACGGCCTGTACACCATCTGCGCGATTCCCCTCAAAGACCTGCCCGCCGAGGGCAGCCACGAGGTGAAGCTGGAGCAGACCATCCCGGTGCCGGTCTCGCCCTCGTTCCTGAGTTGTTCCCACGGCTATTTGTGGGTGGGAAACTTCTACCACCCGGGCGCGGATTATCCCCTCTCGGACGGCATGAAGTACACCACGGCCAGCGCCGACGGTGAGGACTACGGCTGCTACATCATGGGCTATGACCTCAGCAAGGGGAGCCTTTCCGTGGCGGATGGCGACGATTACGCTCAGCCGGATGTGGTACTGGTCGGCCCCAACAAAATTCAGGGTGTCGTGGTCGGGGAGGACGATACCGTCACCCTGAGCCAGTCCTATGGCCGGAAGAACAATGCCAGCCTGCTCCACTACTCGCTGGCACTGGGAGAGACGCTGGACACCATGCTGACCGTGCAGGGCAGGGATGTGCCGGGTTACATTCTGGACAGCAAGCGCCTCAAGGAGAGCGTGACCGCCATGCCCATGACCGAGGCACTGGCCAACGCCAAGGACGGCGGCATCTATGTGCTGTTTGAGTCCGGTGCCATCCACTACGCCAACGGCACGTTCCGCACCGACCATGTGTGGAAGATCAAATTCTGATACCGGATGCAAAACACCTCTGCGCCCCGTGTGCAGGGGTGTTTTTCTGTCTGCGGGTTTTTCTGTCTGCGGGATTGATAAAATCCCACCGGTGCGGTATACTGAAACAGATTCTACGGAAAGGGGGCGGCGGAAATGTCCATCGGGCCAAGCAGGCCGCTGGTGCTGGAAAAACCGGCCAAGATCGATATCCCGCAGGCGGCGCGCTACTTTGGAGCCCGGGGGGAGCCGGACACGGCCACTCGGACACTGCTGGAAAAATGCGCGGTGCCCATTCTGGCAGCCGCCACGCCCCGGGCTGTCTGGCTGGAAGCCGATGTGGACAGCCTGCTGGAAGCAGGGATCCTGCAGGGCGGGGATGTGATGAAGCATCTGGAGGGCTGCCCGCAGGCACTGATGCTGGCAGTTACTCTGGGCCCCGGCGTGGATGCACAGATCCGCCGGGCCGGGGTGGGGGATATTGCTGCCTCCGTGGCGTCGGACGCGCTGGGTTCCGCCCTGGCGGAGCAGGCGGCGGATGCCGCCGAAGCCGAGCTGCGGCAGTGGGCCGCGCGGGAGGAAAAGTACCTCACGGGCCGCTTCTCGCCGGGCTACGGCGATTGGCCCATCACGGTGCAGCCGAAAGTAGCGGCAGTGCTGGACACCGCCCGGCGGGCGGGAATCTGTGTGCTGAACACCAACCTGATGACCCCCCGCAAGAGCGTGACGGCCATTCTGGGCCTCAGTGACCACCCGGTCAAGGGACATTTAGCGGGCTGCGGGCATTGTGTGCTCCGTACCCGGTGCGAATATCGAAAGAGAGGGAAGACCTGTGCAAGCGAGTGAACTGTTCAACCAGCCCAATACCATCCTGCTGGATGGCGGTATGGGCACCATGCTGCAGGCAGCCGGGATGAAGCTGGGGACCCGGCCGGAAGATTTGAACATTGAAAACCCGGAGCTCATCCGGAGCATCCATGCAAAATACGCGGCCGCTGGCAGCCGCGTCGTCAACGCCAATACCTTTGGCGCTTCGCCCCACAAGCTGGCCGACAGCAAGTACACGCTGGAAGAGGTCATCACGGCGGGCATCGCCAACTGTAAGCAGGCCGTGGCTCCGTATGGCGCGCTGGTCACGCTGGATGTGGGTCCGCTGGGCGAGCTGCTGGAACCCAGCGGGACGCTGGCCTTTGAGGACGCCGTGGCCGAGTATGGCCGCATCGTCCGGGCCGGTGTGGCTGCCGGGGCGGACATCCTCTATTTTGAGACGTTCACCGACCTGTATGAAATGAAAGCGGCTCTGCTGGCCGCCAAGGAGAACAGCACCCTGCCCATCATGGCCAGCATGAGCTTTGAGGCCAATGGCCGCACCTTTACGGGCTGCACGGTGGAGAGCTTTGCGGCCACGGCCCGGGGCCTGGGGGCCAATGCCGTGGGCATCAACTGCTCGTTGGGCCCCAAAGAGATCTTCCCCATGGCCAAGCGGCTGGCGGAGGCCGTGCCCGGAGATTTCCCGGTCTTCGTCAAGCCCAACGCGGGCCTGCCCCGGGCTGACGGCAGCGGCTACGACATCACCCCGCAGCTTTACGCGATGCAGATGAAGCCCTACCGGGAGCTGCACCTGTTTGCAGCGGGCGGCTGCTGCGGCACCACGCCGGAGTTCATCCAGATGCTCCATGGCGTGTTTGCCGATTGCAAGCCGGGCCGCCCGGAGCACCCGATGCTCTCGGTCATCTGCAGCCCGGTGGACTGCGTGAACGTGGACGGCATCACCGTGGTGGGCGAGCGGATCAACCCCACGGGCAAAAAGCGGTTCCAGCAGGCCCTGCGGGACGGCGACATGAACTATATCCTCGAGCAGGCGGTCAGCCAGGCCGAGGCCGGAGCACAGATCCTGGACGTCAACGTGGGTGCCCCCGGCGTGGATGAGCCCGCCCTGATGGAGCAGGTGGTCAAGGCCCTGCAGAGCGTGGTCAGCCTGCCCCTGCAGCTGGATTCTTCCCACGCCGAAGCGCTGGAGCGGGGCCTGCGGGTCTACAACGGCAAGCCCATCGTCAACTCGGTCAACGGCGAGCCGGAGGTGCTGGAAAAAGTCCTGCCCCTGTGCAAAAAGTACGGTGCCGCCGTGGTAGGCCTCGCCATTGATGAGCGGGGCATCCAGCCCAAGGCGGAAGACCGTGTGGCCATTGCCCGCCGCATCAAAAAAGCGGTGCTGGAAGCGGGCATCCCGCAGGAGGATATTTACATCGACTGCCTGACCCTGACCGCCAGCGCTCAGCAGGAGGATGTGCTTGCCACGGTGCAGGCTCTCCACACCTGTAAGACGGAGCTGGGGGTACGGACGATTCTGGGCGTGTCCAACATCAGCTTCGGCCTGCCCTGCCGCCCGTACCTGAACACCACGTTCCTCACCATGGCCATGTATGCAGGCCTCGATCTTGCCATCATGAACCCCTCCAGCGAGGAGATGATGGCGGCGGTCTATGCCTACAACGTCCTCACCAACCGGGACAAGCAGAGCGGCAGATACATTGCCCGCTATGCCGATCAAGTGCCCGCCTCGGCAGCGCTGGCCAAGGCCATGCAGGACAAAGCTGCCAGCGGTGTCCCTGCCGCCGCGGAGGCAGCGGGCCCGGCGGTGTCCGGCCCCTATGCCCCCCTGATGAAAGCGGTGGAGCAGGGCCTGAAAGGGGAAGCTGCTGCCTGTACCAAGGCCCTGCTGGCCGAGAAAGAGCCGCTGGAGCTGGTGGATGAGGCCCTCATCCCGGCACTGGACATCGTGGGGGTCAAGTACGAGAAAGGGAGGCTCTTCCTGCCGCAGCTGCTGCAGGCCGCCAGCGCGGCCCAGAGCGCTTTTGACGAGATCAAGACCGCCATTGCCCAGCGGGGCGGTTCCGGGGCCAGCAAAGGCCGCATCGTGCTGGCCACCGTCAAGGGCGATGTCCACGACATCGGCAAGAACATTGTCAAGGTCATCCTTGAAAACTATGGCTTTGAGGTCATCGACCTGGGCCGCGATGTTCCCGTGGAGACCGTAGTGGAGACTGTCCGGGAAAAGGACGTCCACCTTGTGGGCCTCTCCGCCCTGATGACCACAACCCTTAAGAGCATGGAGGAGACCATTGCGGCCCTCCACGCCGCCAAGCTGGATTGCAAGGTGATGGTGGGCGGTGCCGTGCTGACCCCCGAGTACGCCGAGAAGATCGGCGCGGACTGGTACGCCAAGGACGCCAAGCAGAGCGCGGATATCGCAAAAGAGTTCTTTGGGGCGTGATTTCAACTTAAAATAAAAAACAACAGCCGCTCCGGGCAAAGCATAAACCGGAGCGGCTGTTGTTTTAGAAGGTAAATGAATTAGGAGAACAGGGAACGACAACTGGAAAGAGAATCAAATCGTCGGTCAAGCAAAGAAAGAGAGGATCCGTGCCACGAGGAAGCCCACGCCGCCAGAAGCTTGTTTTTTCAGTGTGAAAACTCATTCATACTGCTTCCTCGCTTTCACGGTGTTTGATTCACGGTCTGGACAAGGCCCCGACCACTTCGCAATGGGCGGTCTGGGGGAAGAGATCCACTGGGACAAAGCCTTCGGCGCGGTAACCTTTTTGGGTCAGGAGAGCGAGGTCGCGGGCCATGGTCTCGGGGTTGCAGCTGACATAGACCACCCGCTTCGGGGCCATCCTGGCCACGCTCTCAAGAAACCGGGGGGTCGAGCCCTCTCGGGGCGGGTCCATGAAGATGACGTCTGCCCGCTGGCCTGCTTCGGCGGCTTCCTGGATCCACGCGGTGGCATCCGCGGCGAAGAAGCGTGCGTTTTTCACGCCATTGTGTTTGGCGTTGCCAATGGCGTCCCGCACGGCATCCCGGTTGAGCTCGACGCCTACCACCTGTTTGGCCTTGCCGGAGGCCGTGAGGCCGATGGTGCCAATGCCGCAGTAGGCGTCCAGCACGGTCTCTTTTCCGGTCAGGCGGGCGGCATCCACGGCCAGTCCGTAGAGCACAGCCGTCTGCACCGGGTTGACCTGGTAGAAGCTGCGGGGGCTCAGGGCATAGGTCTTGCCGCAGAGAGTGTCCAGAATGAAGCCCTTGCCGTACAGCACTTTTTCGGCCTCGCCCAGCACAACGCTGGTCTGGCGGGGGTTGTAATTCTGCACCACGGTGGTCACAGGGACGCCGCGCGTTTCGGCTTCTTCCAAGAGATAACGGACGAAGTTCTTGGCACCGGGCAGAACGGGCTGGGCCGTGACCAGTACCACCATCACCTGCCCGGTGGCAACGGCCCGACGGAGCAGACAGTGACGGAGCAGGCCAGTGCCGCGGTCCTCGTTGTAGGGCTGGTAGCGGCAGCGATTGGCCGCTGCCCGGACAGCCAGCAGCACCTTGTCCAGCACTTCGTCTTCCAGCAGGCAGCTCTCCACGGGCAGCACTTTGTGGGTGCGGGCCGCATAGATGCCGGAGGTGAGCTTCCCGCCCGCTGCCGGGGCAAAGGTGGAAATGACCTTGTTGCGGTAGCGGTAGGGGACATCCATCCCCCGGATGGGGTGCACGGGGCCGTATTTGCCCAGCAGGGCGCGGACGGCGCTTTCTTTTTGTTTGAGCTGCGCGGCGTAGTCCAGCCCCAGAAGCGGGCAGCCGCCGCAGTTTTTGGCGCGCAGTTTGCAATCTGACATAGATCCTCCCAGCCCACCATGCGGGCTTGACAAAACAACAAAAAATCACTATACTACAAATAGAAAAGGCGCTGTCTGCAAAATGGTCAGCTCCTTACCAGAACATTATTGCTAAAAGCAACGACCGCTCGTGTTGGGGAACGTGAGGCGGTCGTTACTTTTTATCCCAAGAATCATGCCTGGCTTTGTGTTTGTCCCGAAAAACGTCCCGCGCGATCATCCAGGTGATCTGGATGACGCCGAGCGTAACGGTGGCTAACAGCGTGAGAGCACTAAAAACAAGATTCAAATAATCCATAATGGACTCCTCCTTTGGGTATCGTGTGTAAAAACATTCGTACCACCCGGAGGATGACAAAAAGAAACTCCTCCGGGTCAATGCCCGGGGTGGAGTCTGACCACCTGCATTTGCAGACAGCGTCTACCGCGAAATACGGCACTTTTAGGATATCATAAATGCAAACGAAAAGCAACGAAAAAAGCTCCGATTTGTCGGAGCTTTTTTCGTTTTTAATGCACTGCTACAAAAAGAATCGTGAATAAATATCAGTAGGAACGTACGGCTTTAAATCGGAAACAGTTAGTTGCCATTCAGAGGGGGCAATGGTTACATCATTTTTATGAAGAAAGCCGTAGGTGCTCAAAAGTTTTAATAATTCAGAGCTATTGATAAGAGACACCCCACTTGAAGCGGCATACTCTATAGCACCAGAAGAATAATTACTGGTTGTAACAAAAAGCATGTGGTCAGCATGGGCAATGCTGTTTGCACCGACTAGTTTCTGAATGGTGGGACGGCCGATGTGATGACCGACTGAGTAACATTTACATTCGACGATGGTTTTAGAAGAGTCTTTTGTGAGGACGATGTCATAACCACCATCATTTGTTGGAGGAGTTACTTGAGCAGAGTAACCCATTTTCTGAAATAAATCAGCGCAGAGTGATTCAAATCTTGTTGGATTATCAGAATAAAAATCAACAATATCCCGGAGGGAAGAATTCGTGGAGAAAGCGTTATACTGCTTAGTTAGGGCATCGATCTTTTGGGACTCCTCTTGGCAAGGAGTGATATATGCACCCTGATTGCGAAGAGTTTCTACAAGTCGGATAATTTGGTAAGGACGGTTAGAAATGACTAAAAAATTATCAATGTAAAGAAAGCAATTTTTCCAACAGATTGAATTGTTTTTGTGGCGTAAGTCAGCGGTACCGTCTTTTTTACTGAAAGCCCAATAAGGATAATCGAGTGTATAAGTGTTTTGTAGAGCAGATTGTTTACAAAGAGTTATCCTAAAGTCCCAGGAAAGAGAGCGAAGTCCATATTTTTTTTTAAATAAGTGACGATGATAGACGGTAATTGCAAAAGCAAAGGTACAGGTAGCAAAAATAATGATGGAGAGAAGTTTAAAAGTCTGTATATCATGAGTATTGACGAGAAAGATTGTGCCGTTGGCTTTATAAATAAGAAAGTTGAATAGCAAAAGGAAAAGAACCGATGAACAGTATACTTTACGAGACATAGCAGCATATCCTCCATAACGTATCCGCTAAATTGACTATTGCTTTACCCGTATGGGTCATACAAATCATATTCTTCCACTTCAGCGTGCTTTTCGGCCAGGACGGCCATGGCCTGTTCCAGCTCGCTCTGGCCGCAGCCGCTCTCGCTGACGAGGGCCCGGACGGCCTCGGCGAGGTCGCCGCCGAAGACGGTGTCCAGCCGTTCCCGCATGGCGGCCACGCCGTAGGCCCGGCGGGTAATGGTGGGAGTGTAGGTGTTGCGGTTCTGGTCCTTGCCGCTCTTCACCCAGCCCTTTTTTTCCAGCCGATACAAGAAGTTGAGCACTGTGGCCGGGGCCCAGCCCTTGGCAGCCAGCTTTTCGCCGATGTCGCGCCGGGTGGCAGGCGGGCGGCAGGCCCAGACGGCCAGCAGCACCTGCTCCTCGGCGGGGGAAAGGGGCTGGCAGTGCTCCGGGATACCGTACATGGGACCGCCTCCTTTCAAAAAATACTTTTACAATTGTCTCTGACGCTTCTACTTTACCAGAATCCACCCCAAAGCGCAAGAGCGGAAAATCGAGTGGTCATGCGGTGATTCTGTACTTATTTTACAGATGTCTTAGAATATGTTTTTGTGCGACGAACGTTTGTGCGCTTTGCGATTTCAATGCGGACAGGAACGCTGCATCTTTGTGCAAAGATGCTCTTGTTTTGCACCCCTCAAAACCGGTATACTACGGACAAATCCAGAACACGAACGCCGCCAAGGTTCGGGCGGCGTTTCCATGAATCACTGAGGGAAAAGGAGAGGTGCATTATGGCACGAGTGTATAATTTCAGCGCGGGGCCCAGCATGCTGCCCGAGAAAGTTCTGAAGCAGGCACAGGCCGAGCTGCTCGAGTACGGCGACAGCGGCCAGAGCGTGATGGAGATGAGCCACCGCAGCAAGTGGTTTGATGCCATCATCACTGAGACGGAAGCCACCCTGCGCCGGGTCATGAACATCCCGGATCATTACAAGATCGGCTTTTTCCAGGGCGGTGCTACCCAGCAGTTTGCCATGGTGCCCCTGAACTTTATGACCACGGGCAAGGCCGATTACATCGTGACCGGCAACTTCTCCAACCTGGCCGCCAAAGAAGCCGCCAAGTTCGGCGAGGCCAACATCGTGGCCTCCAGCAAGGACAAAAACTTTACCTACATCCCGGATGTGAACGCCATCCCTTATAATAAGGATGCAAGCTACATCCACATCTGCCAGAATAACACCATCTTCGGCACCCAGTATGTGGAGGTGCCGCAGGTGGAGGGCGTGCCGCTGGTGGCGGATATGAGCTCCATGATCCTCTCCAAGCCTGTGGATGTGACCAAGTACGGATGCATCTATTTTGGTGTCCAGAAGAATGTCGCACCCGCCGGTATGGCCATTGCCATCATCCGGGACGATCTGCTGGGCAAAGCAGCGGACAATGTGCCCACCATGATGAACTACACCACCCTGATCAACAAGGACAGCATGTACAACACGCCTCCCTGCTGGTGCATCTACATGACCGGGCTGGTGCTCAAGTACCTGGAAAACGACATCGGCGGCCTGGCCAACATGCAGAAGATCAACGAGGCCAAGGCAAAAGTCCTCTACGATTATCTGGACGGCCAGGACTTCTACAACAACCCCGTCGAGCACCGTTACCGCAGCACGATGAACGTCACGTTCACCAGCCCCAACCCCGACATGGACAAGAAATTCTGTGCGGAGGCCGCGGAGGCAGGCTTTGTCAACCTGAAAGGCCACCGTCTGGTAGGCGGTATGCGCGCCTCCATCTACAACGCCATGCCCAGCGAGGGCATCGACAAGCTGGTCGATTTTATGGAGAAATTCCGCAAGGCGAATGCCTGATTTGTGTATAGGAGATCGGAAAGTATGTTTACCATCAAAACCCTCAACGCCATCAGCCCGGTGGGCCTGGCAAAGCTCCCCAAAAGCCTCTTTGACGTGTCGGTGGATGCCGACGCGCCGGACGGCATCCTCGTCCGCAGTGCAGACCTGCTGAACACCACGTTCAAGGACAACCTGCTGGCCATTGCCCGCGCCGGTGCAGGCGTCAACAACATCCCGCTGGACCGCTGCAGTGAGCAGGGCATCGTGGTGTTCAACACGCCGGGTGCCAACGCCAATGCCGTGGCCGAGCTGGTCATCGGAATGCTGATCGCGGGCAGCCGCAATGTGGCTGACGCCGCCCAGTGGACCCAGGGGCTGGCCGGGGATGCCGCCATGGCCAAGAGTGTGGAAAAGGGCAAAAAGCAGTTTGTGGGCAACGAGATCAAGGGCAAGACGCTGGGCGTCGTCGGTCTGGGTGCCATCGGTTCCCGGGTGGCCAACTGTGCCATCGCGCTGGGCATGGAGGTCTACGGCTACGATCCCTACATCTCCATTGACGCGGCCTGGAACCTGAGCAGCCAGGTGCGCCACTGTGTCAACCTGAACGACATGCTGCCTCTCTGCGATTACATCACCCTCCATGTGCCCTACCTGCCCACCACGAAAGATACCATCAATACCCAGACACTGGCCCTGTGCAAGGATGGCGTCAGGATCCTGAACTACGCCCGCGGCGAGCTGGTGAACACCCCCGCCCTGCTGGACGCCATGGAGACGGGCAAGGTCTCCGGTTACATGACCGATTTCCCCACCGAGGCCCTGCTGGGCAAGCCGGGCGTCGTCTGCACCCCGCACCTGGGCGCTTCCACCCCGGAAGCCGAGGACAACTGTGCCGTCATGGCAGCGCAGGAGATCAGCGATTACCTCAAAAACGGCAATATTGCCCACTCGGTCAACATGCCGGAAGTTCACCAGCCCCGTGCCGGCGGCAAGCGTATCTGCATCATTCACAAGAATGAGCCGGGCATGATCAGCCAGATCACCGCCCTGACCACCGAGGCGGGCCTGAACATCGAAAACATGGTGAACAAGAGCAAAAAGAATATGGCCTACACCATGTTGGACGCGACCGGTGCCGTGGACGGTAAGTTGGCCGAAAAGCTGGCTGCCATCCCCGCCGTCATCCGGGTGCGCATCCTGTAACACGGAGATCTTCCCCGAACCTTTTTATACGCAAAGAGCCGCCGCCCGCCCGGGCAGCGGCTCTTTGCGGCAGCGGCGGGAAAAAAGTACCTCAAAAAGTGGAACTGGTTGAATCCCGTTGTTGATTTGCCCTCCGGTTTGCGGTAAAATGAGACTATCCGGAGTGCCGCGTTTGGGGCGGTGCTCCTGGCCCGTGCAGAATGCGGAAACTCTGCCGGAAGTTTTGCAAACAGGAGGTTTTGCATATGAACGCCAAACGCATTCTTTCACTGTTTTTAGCAGCGGTTTTGACGCTGGGTGTCGCCGTGACCCCGGCTGTGGCCGCCTCGGCAGCGCCGGCTCTGCCCGGCAGCGCGGCGCTGGAGGAGAGCAACGGCCCGGTGTCCATCAAGCTGACGGCCTCCGGCCCGCTGGTGTACGGCTCTCCGTTTGAGCTGGTGGTGGAGACCCGCCCGGCCGAGACGCAGTATCTGGGGGTGGTGCTGGGCACCAAGGGCGAGGCAAAAGGCTTTGTGACCCTGGTCTTCTCCGATAAGATCCGCACCCTGCTCAAAATGATCCCGCTGCCCAAGCGGATGTCCGCAACGCCGGACCAGACCACCGATTTCAACCTGTATTCCTACATCAAGCAGCTCATCGACGGCAACGACGTGGAGGTGCTGCTTCGGGTGGCCGATGAGGTCGCCTCGGTGATGGATGCGCTGCAGTTTTATATCCCCACCATCAAGGATGTTTCCACTGGCCTCCGGCTGGCGCTGGAGATGATCCGCAAGTATCTGCCGGCGGGCAGCATGAGCCGCATTTATGTGGATGAACAGCCCAGCGATGCCGGCAGCTACATTGCCGGTGCCATCGCGCTGGAATCCGGTGATCTGAACACCGCGGGCGTGGCATTCTTCAAAATCAAGCCCAAGACGGAGGGCGTCCGGGTCTACTGGGCCCAGGAGGCTCCCGCCGCCATGACCGTGGAAGAGGCCCGGAGCTTCAACGCTGCCGCTGTCGTCGAGTCCGACGGGCAGGTGGTTGAGAACGGCAAGGTGACCTACAGCTATAAAAAGAAGAGCAGCTTCTTTGGCGGTACGACCATCAGCGGCTTCCCCACCGAGCCGGGCACCTACACGCAGACGGCCAAGGCCGCTGGCAACTACTCCAGCGAAAAGATCACCCGGACCATCGTGATCAATTAAAGATGCATAACAGCAAAGGCCCCGTGCACTGCACGGGGCCTTTGCTGTTATGTTGATCAAAATGAAAATGCTTACATCCGGAACCGCCAGCCCCAGCCGCCGCCACAGCAGCAGTTGCACAGCAGGTTGAGCAGGATCATGCTCCAGCACCAGCGCATCAGTCCGCCGGGCTGGGCGTAAGTGGTCTGGGTGCGGTAAGTCTGGCCGGGGTTCTGCAAATTGCGCAGGTGCATCTGGTACTCGGTATTATTCGGGTCCAGCTGGGCGGCGCGGCGGGCGTCCTGCAGGGCGTCGATGCTGTTGCCCAGGCCCTGGTTGGCCAGAGAGGAGAGGTAATACCAGCGGGCGTTCCGGGCGTTCATGCTGTCCAGCACCCGGCGGGCCTCGGCGTAGCGGCGGTTCATGATGAAGTTGCGGGCGGCCTGCATCTCGGCGCTGTCGGAGCTGCTGTAGCTGGCACCGCTCTGCTGCTGGTAGCCGCCAAAGTTGAACCCGAAACCGAACGGGTCGAAATCAAAGCCGCCAAAATCGGTATAGCCGTTGTTCTGGCTGCCGTAATAGCCGTTCTGCTGGTAGTTACCCTGCTGCTGATAATTGCCGTAGGGGTTGCTGTAGCCCTGCTGCCCGTAACCATAGCCGCCGGCCTGCTGCTGGGTCTCACCCTTGGTGATGGCATCGTAAGCGGCCTGCACCTCCTTGAAGTGCTCTTCAGCCGTCGGGTCGTTGGGGTTCAGGTCCGGGTGCCAGCGCTTGCACTTGGCCCGGTATGCCTTTTTGATCTCTTCATCGCTTGCACCGCGCTGGATGCCCAGCACCTCATAGGGGTCTCTCATCGGTCTACTTCCTCACGTCTCTAGCATTGGTCACAATACTTTCTCAGTCTACAGGAACACAGAGAATAAATCAAGTGTTTCCGCGCCCTCTCCGTCATTTTTCTTCGCAAAATGACACCTCTCCCAAAGGGAGAGGCGAGACCTGGCGCGTGAGCGCCCGAGAGGGTTATTTCTCTTTTTTGGCGTTTTTGCAGTTGTATTTGAGCCACACGCCGGAATACAGGATGTTGCGCAGCAAGTCTGCATCCTCCACGCAGGGCAGGCGCTCAAAGCTCTTGGCGCAGCGGGCCAGCAGCAGCTCAAAAATTTCCCGCATCTCTTCTTCGTATCCGGGCTGCTGGCTCAGGGTCTTGAGCGGATTGTAGGCGCCCTTGTGCTGATCCCGCTCTAAATCATCGTAGGCGTCCAGCAGATAGAGATACTTGCCCAGGTGGAAGCCGATGCTCCGCAGCTCCGGCGACCAGTGATCCTGCTTGTAATCAAACAGCTCCGCCATCAGCTGGCCAAAGCAGCCGGAGACGGCGTCTAAATCTTCGCTGCCGGCGGCCTCATACTCGGCCAGCTGATCCAGGTAGCTGCGGATGGCCTCACACTGGCGGGGCCAGCGGGCGGCGGCGTCCTGTGTGGGGGCAGCCAGCAGTTTCTCAAACCCAAGGCCCAGCAGGCTGTGGTCATCGTTCCATTTATCCTGCGCGTTGTAGTAGTGAAGCGCCACGCTCAGATCGGCGCAGTAATCGGTGGGGCCGCTGGAACGCCAGTGGATCTTCCGCACCGGGTGGATGGGGCAGTGCCCGCAGCCCTGCACGCACTCCGTCTCGCCCTCGTACAGGCTGGAGAGGAGCAGGTTCAGAAACGTCAGGTCATAGCTCAGGGTCAACCGCCCGCGCAGGCCGTGCAGCGCGCCAATGCGGCGGCAGAGCCCGCAGTAAGCGGTGCGGTAGCGGGCCTGCGCCTCCGGAACTGGGTGCCGCAGCGGGGGCAGGAGATCTGGATGCGGCCCCGGCCCCGGGGCACCCGCAGCTTCTGGCGGCACTGGGGGCAGCGGTAGTAGTGGTAAAGCTTGCGGTTCGCCCACTGGTCTTTCAGGCCGTTGGCCTTGCCGGTAATGCGGTCCTTGATGGTGTAGAACTTATAGTTCTCTTCGGTGCGCTTGGAGATGTTGCGGCTCAGAGAGCGGTAGTAGCACAGGATCAGCAGCACCATGCCCACATAAGTGAACAGACTGACCCGGGTGATCAGGGAGATCAGCAGCATCACGATCGAGGCAATGCTCAAAAACTGGTTCAGGCCATCCGTGCCATAGCGGCCGATCATAAACTGGCGGAGTTTTTCTCTCATAAACGTCATCCATTCCTTTGTAAATACGCTTAAAAAGGAGGGCAGCCGGTGCTGCCCTTAACTGTTTCTTTGCCATTAGGATACCATGCAACCATGATAAAACTTTGAACAGAGTGCAAATCTATCATGAAAGGACGGGGTTTAAGCTCTGGATTCCTCGCGGCAGCGGATGGTCAGCACGGCCTCGGTGTCCAAAGCACCCTCCATTTTGCAGTGGAGCACGGCCCGGCCAGCCTCGCCGGTGGTAGCCAGATAGGTGCCCGCCATGCCGCCCCGCAGCGGCACGACGCTGGGGCCCAGGATCTCCACGGGGCCTTCCACGCTGAGCTGAACCGCCTCGCTGCAGTAGGGCAGGAGGTTGCCGTTCTGGTCGATGGCCCGCAGGCTGACGGCGGCGCAGTCCCAGGTGGGGCCGTCGGTCAGGATGGGGTTGTGGACGGTGCATTCCAGCCGGACGCTCTGCACGGGCTCCCGGATGACGGTCTTGACGGCCCGGCCATGCCAGACGGCCTCAAAGCGGTAGACACTGGTGGGGCTGCCCAGCACGCCGATGTACTTGTAATACATCCGCAGCAGCTCCTGCGCGCTGAGCCGGAGCGAAAGCATCCGAGCCCGGGACAGGGGCGAGAGCTCCATGGCGTCCCGGCGCATCTCGTTGAGGATGGCGGCCACCTGCGGGGCCGCGGCCCGGTCCAGCCCCTCGTATTTTTCCAGCAGGGAACCCACGAAATCCTGGATCTCAATGGGCGGGTGCGGGAGGGCGGCAAACCGGCCCCGGCGGTCGGGTGCGAACTCGGCCACAAAATCGTTGTCGCGGTACAGGCGGACACTCTCGGCGTTGGTAAAGACCCAGCAGGCCACCGGAATGCCGCCGGGCAGATCGCCCAGTGCCATGCCGGAAGAGACTTCCAGCACGATGTCCGAGGGAGCGCGGGGCGTTTTCTGGCTGGCATAGACGGCGGCGGAGAGCTTCGGGTTGCGGAACAGGTCCATCACGCCGTGGTAACTGACGCGGTCGCCGCTGCCAAACTCCCGGTGGGTGTTGTAATCGGTCATGCACCAGCCAAAGCTGCCGGCTACGCCCTGCTGGGCGATGCTGTCGTTGAGGACAGCCGCGTAGCGCAGAGCCTGCGCCAGCCGGTGGGGCTCGTCGTCAAAGGCTTTGGCGGGGAACTGCTGCCCCCCGAACTCGCTGATGAGGTAGCCCTTGCGGGTGTCGGGCGTCACGTTGCCGCGGGCCTCGCAGCCCGGGCCGCGGCCCCGGTAGGAATAATCGTTGTAGGCGTACACGTCCTCCAGCAGCTGGCTCTTGTGGAAGCCCCGGGCCCCGGCCGTGGGGCGGGTGGGGTCCAGGCGGCGCACCGTCTCGTTGGTGCGCTTATAAAAGGCTTCGTCGTCGGCGCTGCCGCTGACCCGCACGCCCCACAAAAAGATACTGGGGTGGTTGCGGTACTGGCAGACCATCTCCCGGCAGTTCTGCAAAGCCTGGGCTTTCCAGGTGTCGTCGCCCAGGTGCTGCCAGCCGGGCATTTCCGTGAACACGAGGATGCCCAGCTCGTCGCAGGCATCGAGGAACGCCGGGCTGGGGGGACAGTGGCTGGTGCGGACGGCGTTGCAGCCCAGCTCTTTTTTCAGCAGCTGGGCGTCCAGCCGCTGGATGCTGTCCGGCATGGCATAGCCCTGGTAGGCGTAGCTCTGGTGGCGGTTGAGGCCCCGCAGCTCCACCCGCTGGCCGTTGAGGTACAGTCCCCCGGCCACAAACTGGAGGGTGCGGAAGCCAAACCGGGTGCTCCGCTCATCCAGGACACGGTCCGGCAGGCCGTTGGTGCCCGGACGGATGAGCCGGACGGTAAGGGTGTAGAGGGAGGGGTGTTCGAGGCTCCAGGGGTGGACGCCGTTCAAGGTGCCCACGATCGGGAGGGAGAGCTCCCCCTGGTAGAGGGCCCGGCTGCCCGAGGGACTGCGGATCTCGGCCTGTAACGTGCAGCCCACCGTCTCGCCCACGGTGGAGGAATAGATGCGGAAATCGCCCTCGGCCTTTGCCTCGATGAAGATATCCCGCAGGTAGGCGGGCTCCTTGATGTCCAGCGAGACGGCGCGGTAGATGCCGCCGTAGGTCAGGCCGTCCAGCTGGCCGCCAAAGGGCGGGATGTTCAGATCCTCGCGGCTGTCGCACCGGACGGCCACCACGTTTTTCTGGCCCAGCCGGAGAGCGGCGGTCAGATCGACCGTAAAAGCAGTGTAGCCGCAGCCGTGGTGGAACATCCGCCGCCCGTTGCAGAAAACGGTGGCGTCGTGGGCCACTGCCCCGAACGTGAGCAGGACCGTGCGGCCCTCCCACTCCTTGGGCGCGAAAAACTCTTTCCGGTAGCCGGAAAGCCGCTGGTAATCGTTCTCGTTGCAGTAGTTGTAGGGCAGGGGCTTGACCGTGTGCGGGACGCGCACGGGGGTCAGCTCTTCCGCGCGGTCCGGCTGTACGAGTGCGGGGGTAAAGACGGGGGCAAACAGCCAGCCGTCGTTCCAATCGTAGTGTTCCATCGCCGTTCTCTCCCTCGGTGAATCAACATTCTCCTCCTATGCTACCACAAAGTTATGAACGAAAAAAGCACCGAAGTGCAATTTCGGTGCTTTCATGGGAAAATTATCGAATAAAATTGGTCATGGGGCGGCGGGGGTTCTCCGGGTGGGAGATCCCGGCGGCCTTGCCTGCCTCGATGCACTGGAGCAGCCAGGCCATGTTCCGGCCCAGCTCTTTCATCACGGCGCAGCCCTCTTCATCCTGCAAAACCTGTTCGGGGTTGGAGCCGTGCACCATGGGCCAGTAGGAGCCGCTCACCAGCGGCATGTGGAAGAACTCCGGGTACTTGACCAGCTGATCCAGCGCGGAGGTGGTGCCGGCCCGGCGGGCGGAAGCGCAGATGGCGGCGGGCTTATAGGCCAGATACTTGCCGCCCGCGTAGGCCAGGCGGTCCAGGAAGCTGGTCATGTTGCCGGAGGCGGAAGCATAGTGCACCGGGGTACCGAAGACAAAGGCGTCGGCGGTCCGGGCTTTCTCGATGGCCTCGTTGACCACGCCGCCAAACACGCAGCCATTGCCCTTGGCACAGCCGCCGCAGCCGATGCAGCCGCCCACGGGCTTGGTGCCGACATTCAAGATCTCAGTGGTGATGCCGGCGGCGTTGAGCTCCCCGGCCACCAGGCTGAGGGCGGTGTAAGTGCAGCCCTTTTCGTGGGGACTGCCGTTGATGAGCAGAACATGCATAACAAATACTCTCCTTTGTGCGCCGCGCGGAAGTTCCGGCGCGTTCTGGCCTGATTTTAGCACAAAACAGCCCGGAGCGCAACGCGGCTACTTGACAAAGCACGGGGATTTGACTTTAATATAAAGTTACGAAAACAAGAGCTTTAAAGGAGGCCAAACATGCGCGTAATTGCAGGAGAAGCCCGGGGCAGACGGCTGGAAGCAATGCCCGGCACCGACGTGACCCGCCCCACCCTCGATCAGGTCAAGGAGGCCATGTTCAGCATCGTCCAATTTGATCTGCCCGGCGCCCGGGTGCTGGACCTGTACGCTGGCAGCGGCCAGCTGGGCATCGAGGCCCTTTCCCGCGGGGCGGCCCGCTGCGTTTTTCTGGATGAGAACCGCGACGCCGTGAACATCGTGATGAAAAACTGCAAAAACTGCGGCGTGTTTGACCGCAGCCGGGTCAACATTGGCGAGGCGGCCCGCTACCTCTCGGCCTGCCATGAGCAGTTCGACCTGGTTCTGCTGGACCCGCCGTTCCGGGGTGGTACGCTGGAAAAGATCCTGCCCGGCGTGGAGAAATGCGTGGCACCCGGCGGCATCGTCCTGTGCGAAAGTGAGACGGGCCTGGTGCTGCCTGCCGAGGTGGGCAGCCTGACCCTCAAAAAGCAGTATAAATACGGCAAGGTGCTGCTGTGGAAGTACACCAAACCCATGGCTGCCGAGGAAGAAACCGGAGGAGTGGAAGAATGAACGTAAACGAGCTTCTGGATACCATTGAGGACGCGCTGGAAGAGAGCGCCGGAATGCCCCTTTCGGGCGGCAAACGCATTGTGGACGTGGAACAAATTCGGGACTATCTGGACGAGGTCCGCTCGAACCTCCCGGTGGAGCTGCGGCAGGCCCAGTCCATCGTCAGTGACCGCGCCCAGCTGATTGAATCGGCCAACGCGCAGGCACAGGCCATCGTGAAAAAGGCGGAGGAGCGTGCCCGCATCCTGGTCAGTGAGGCGGAGATCGTAAAAGCGGCGCAGCAGCGCGCTTCCGAGATCGTCTCTGCCGCCCAGACCGAGGCCCGCACCGTCCGCCAGACCGTGACGGACTACTGTGACAACATGCTCAAGACCACCGAGGAGACCATGGCGGAAAATGCCGCCCAGGTCAAGAGCGTGCGGGCAAACCTGCGCCAGTCACCCCGCAAAACCACCCTGTGACCAGAGAAATTCGGCGGGCAAAATCGACCCCGAAAACGGAGTGTCTCGCTTCCGCGGCCCCTGTGAGCAAAAATGACGGCTCACAGGGGCATTTTTTGTCACATTTGGCAAGCGGAAAATCCTTGCAATCGGGGGCTTGATTTGTTAAAATAAACTTGTATCAGTGGGAGCGGAAAAATGGTGCAAAATTCCAACGCTTCCAGCCTGACAGCATCCCAATTTTGAGACATTTGAAAGGAGGCTGGGCCCTGTGGAACCACAAACCAACCCGCAAGCCTTTGACCCGGCCTCGTTTGAGCATATCCCTGTGCTGCTGAACGAGTGCCTGGACGGGCTTGCCATCGACCCGGCAGGCATTTACTTGGACGGCACGGCGGGCGGCGCGGGACACTCCCGGCAGATCGCCCTCCGGCTGGACGGCGCAAAGGGCGGGCGGCTCATCTCGCTGGACCAGGACCCGGACGCGGTACAGACCGCCCGGGCGCGGCTGGCGGGCCTGCCTGCCACGGTGGTACAGATCAACTTCCGCTATGCCGGACAAGCTCTGGAGCAGCTGGGCATTGAGAAGATCAATGGCGCGCTGCTGGACCTGGGCGTTTCCAGCCACCAGCTGGACGACGCGGCCCGGGGCTTTTCGTACCGGGCGGACGCCCCGCTGGACATGCGGATGAGCCAGGAGGGCGAGACCGCCGCCGACCTCGTGAACACTGAGAGCCGGGAAGAGCTGGCCCGCATCCTGCGCGATTACGGCGAGGAGCCCTTTGCCTGGCAGATCGCGGGCAAGATCGTGGAGGCGCGGGAGACGGCCCCCATTGAAACAACGCTTCAGCTGGCCGATATCGTGGCCAGTGCCATGCCGCCTGCGGAGCGGCGCAAAAACAAAAACCCCTCGCGGCGCACGTTCCAGGCGCTGCGCATTGCGGTCAACCATGAGCTGGACGCTCTGGAGGAGGGGCTGGACACCATTTTTGAGCATCTTGCCCCGGGCGGGCGGCTGTGTGTCATCACATTCCACTCGCTGGAAGACCGGCTGGTAAAGAACAAGTTCCGCCGCTGGTCCACTGCCTGCACCTGCCCGCCGGAGTTCCCGGTCTGCGTCTGCGGCGGCAAAGCCAAGGCGAAGCTCATCACCCGCAAACCCATTGAGGCGAACACGCAGGAGCTGGAAGAAAACCGGCGCAGCCGTTCCGCCCATCTGCGGGTACTGGAAAAAATTTGAATGCGTTACGGCATCTGAGTGAGGAGGAGACCTACCATGGGCCAGGCAGCATATGATATGAACGCGGTGCGCCGCAGAAGAGCACCGCAGACGCAGAAGAACGTCCCTCTGCGGGTGGAAAAAGGCGGCAAGCGGCGTCTTACCCCGTTCCAGGCTGCCATGCAGCACGCCATCCAGCTCATCTCGGTGGCGCTGATGGTGGGTTTTGCGGTCAGCCTGCTGTGGAGCGAAGCCCAGCTGGTGGAGCTCAACGACCAGATCCAGGATGCCAAAGCGCAGCTGGTGAGCGAGCAGAGTCAGTATACATACTACAACAGTGCCCTGAACAGCAAAACGAACATCACCAGTGTGGAGGAAGCGGCCAGCCGCCTTGGCCTCATGAAGATCGACCAGAGCCAGATCACCTACATCCGGCTGGATGCGGGCAGCGTGCTGGTGCGGAAAGAATCGGCAGTCCACCAGTGGACGGATTTTCTGCACGATGGTGCCATGACCATCATTGGCGCGGTCAACCAGGCAAAATAAAACGAAATGACGGGAAAGCGTGCGGCAGTGCACGCTTTTTCGGTTTCTGCAGGAGTACGCAATGCAAGAATCCCCCAAGAACCATAAAAAAATCTACTACCGTCTGCGCCGCAGCGACCCGCACGAGCGTCTTGGCGCAACGCTGCGGCATTTCAGCTTCGGCGCGGCGGTCTTTTTTGTTGTGGCGGCGGCGGTCATCGTCATCCACAGCCTATATGACATCCAGATCCGGGATGGTGCCCAGTACCGCCAGTACGCCGCCCAGCAGCAGCTGCTGGACAGCACGATTCAGGCGACCCGCGGCGAGATCTACGATACCTCGGGCATCACGCTGGCATCCACCAGCGTGGTATGGACCATCTGGGCCGACCCCAGCTACAGCAGCGCTCTCTTCACCAGCCAGACGGACGACGACACCAAGGTGGTGACCAAGACCATCGACCCCGCTGCCCTCAATGAGGTGAGCACCCAGATCACCCTGCGGCTGCTCTCGGGCGATGGTGCGGCGCTGGACAGCGTGGACACTTCTTCTGAAGCCTACAAGACCCAGTATCAGACGGTGTACGACGCCCTCTCCCAGAACGATTCGTCCTATCAGGTGCTGGCCACCAAGGTCAACAACGCCGTCAAGCTCTCCATTGAAAAATACGTCTCGGAGTACAACAAGGCCCACAAAAAAGCCAACGCCGAAAAAGGCATCCGCAAGGGCCGCGTCTCTGTCTCCTCCACCAAGAGCTTCCAGCGGGATTACCCCTATGGTGCCTTTGCGGCCTCGGTGCTGGGCTTCTGCGATGCCGACGGCTACGGTACTTATGGCCTCGAAAAATCCTATGAATCCACGCTGGCCGGTGTGAATGGCCGCACCATTACGCTCCGCAATGCCTATGGCAACGCCATTGCCGACGAGAACGCCACCACTTACGAAGCCAAGGACGGCTCCAACCTCGTCCTCTCGCTGGATGTCAATATCCAGGAAGTGGTGGAGCGGTATCTGAACGAGGCCATCAAAGCCAACAATGTCGAGAACCGTGGCGCCGCCATCGTGATGAACGTCAAGACGGGTGCCATTCTGGCCATGGCCTCCAAGCCGGATTTTGACCCCAATGACCCGCTGAATTACAGCCAGAACCTGACTTATCTGGATGAACTGGTCCACGCGGAGCCGGAGCTCTACGGCATCTATCAAAAAGATGAGAATGGCAACTACATCACCGATGAGCGGGGCAATAAGATTCTGGACCCGGAAGGCGATTACTCGGGCTATTACCGTGATATCCAGTGGAAGAACAAGACCATCACCGAGCTGTACTACCCCGGAAGCGTCTTCAAGGTCATCACGGCGGCCATGGGGCTGGACTCTGGCCATGCCACCCTCAACACCACCCTGAACTGCTCCGGTGCCTACACCATTGCCAAGCAGACCTACCACTGCGCCGGCAAAAAGGCCCATGGCGTGCAGAATCTGGCCATGGCCCTGCGGAACAGCTGCAACATCTACTTCATCCAGCTGGGCCAGCGGGTGGGTTCCAGCCTCTTCTACGATTACTTTGACGCGTTCGGTTTCACCGAGCGGACGGGCGTGGACCTGCCCAACGAGACCAACTTTATGCAGTACTACAACGCCAGCCAGCTGGGCGAAGTCCAGCTCGCTTCCTCGGCCTTCGGTCAGGCCATGGCGGTCACGCCGCTGCAGGTCTGCACCGCCATTTCGGCAGCCGTCAACGGCGGCTACCTCGTCACCCCCCATGTGGTGGATAAGATCACCGACCAGAACGGCAACGTCATTCAGGAGATCGGTTCCAACATCCGCCGTCAGGTCATCAGCGAGAGCGCCAGCGACGCCATCCGCCAGATCATGGAATACGAAGTGGCGGACGGCACTCAGGGCGGCGGCGGCCGCGCCTACGTGGCGGGCTACCGCATCGGCGGCAAGTCCAGTACGTCCGAGCAGCTGAACATGGACCGCCGCGCCGACGGCGACTACAAGAAAGTGGCCTCCTTTGCGGCGGTTCTCCCTGCGAATGATCCGGAGATTCTGGTCTACGTCATGCTGGACGACCCCAACAACGCCAGGACGGACTACTCCTCCATTCTGGCGGCGCCTGTGGTGGGCAACATCATCAGTGAGGTGGCCCCCTACTTGGGCCTTGCGACCGACGGCGTGGACCGCGGGCAGACCAGCTACAAGGTGCCCAACCTCATCGGGCAGGAGTGGAGCAACGCACAGGTCTCCCTGAACATCAAGGGCCTCAAGCATCAGCTCATGGAGAGCAGCTCCGACCAGACCGCCGCCGTGGTCACTTATCAGTATCCCCGCGCCGGGGCCGAGGTGCCCTACGGCACCACCATCTACCTGTACACGGACACTTACGAGGGCAGCCACACCGAGGTGCCGGATGTCAGCGGCAAGAGTGCGGAGTTTGCCCGCCAGATGCTGGCGGCAGCGGGCCTGAACTGCACGGTGGAAGGCGATGCCAACGGTCTGGTCCAGAGCCAGAGCGAGGCCCCCGGCACCAGCGTCCAGCGTGGTACCATCGTTACAATTACTTGTGGATAAATGAGGAGTACAGCTATGGATAAAATCAGTGCAAGCGTTCTTTTAAAAGGCCTGGCCCCGGAGGGCTTTGCCGATGAGACAGCCATCGACCTTGTGACCACCGACAGCCGCGAGGTGCGCCCCGGGTGCATCTTTGTGGCGTTCCCCGGTGAAAAATTTGACGGCCACGATTTCGCGGCCAAAGCACTGGAAGAAGGGGCCGAATATGTCGTCCTCAACCACCCAGTGAAGGATGTCCCGGCGGGGAAGTGTTTCCTCTGCCCGGACAGCTACCGCGCCATGATGATGATGGGGGCCAACTACCGCCGCCAGTTTTCCCCCAAGGTAGTGGGCGTGACGGGCAGCGTGGGCAAGACCACGACCAAACAGATGACCTACGCCGCCATTGCGGGCTTTGGCAATACCATCAAGACCGAGGGCAACCAGAACAACGAGCTGGGCCTGCCCCGCACCATGTTCCGCATCGGCAAAGAGACGGAGTACGCGGTGGTGGAGATGGGCATGAGCCACCGGGGCGAGATCGAGCGGTTGAGCCGCTGCGCCCGCCCGGATGTGGGCATCATCACCTGCATCGGCGTGTCGCACATTGGCAACCTGGGCAGCCAGGAGAATATCTGCAAGGCCAAGCTGGAGATCTGCGAGGGCCTGCCTAACGGTGCCCCGCTGGTGCTCAATGGGGATGACCCGTTCCTGCGGGCCGCGAAGCTGCCGGAGCATGTCCACCCGGTCTGGTTCAGCCTGGGGGATGAGAACGCGGACGTCTGCGCCCTGAACATCCGGCAGGAGGACGACGGCATGACCTTTACGCTGGAAGACCGGGAGGAAGACACCACCGAGGTGCACATCCCGGCCATGGGCCGCCACAATGTGGCCAACGCGCTGGCGGCTTACGCCGCCGCCACCCGGCTGGGCCTGAACGCCAAGCGGGTCATTGCGGGGCTGAGCCAGTTCCAGCAGACCGGGATGCGCCAGAAAGTGGTCCACAGCAAGGGCGTGGATGTCATCGAGGACTGTTACAACGCCAACCCCGACAGCATGAAAGCCGCGCTGGCCATGTTCAAAGAGTACCCCTGCAAGCGCCGCTTTGCCCTGCTGGGCGATATGCTGGAGCTGGGCGAGATCAGCCCGGAAGCCCATAAGACAGTGGGCAAACAGGCTGCGGAATACGGCGTGGACTTCCTGGTGGCCTATGGCCCGGAGGCGAAACGCACGGCCCAGGCTGCCGCGGCTGCCGGGGTGGAGGCCCGCCATGTGGATACCTACCGGGAGGCGGCAGAACTGCTGCTGGCCCGGATGCAGCCCGGCGACGCGCTGCTGGTCAAGGCCAGCCGGGGCATGGCGCTGGAAAAAGTGCTCGAAATCTTTTACAATGAGCAAAAATAAAAAGAAATATCAATTGGAGTAATACAAAAATGATCCGTTTTGCCTTGATCGTCGCCTCAACGCTGGGGTTCTTCCTCACGGCGGCGCTCGGGAATTTCATGGTGCCGCTGCTCCGGGCGTTCGGCCCCGGGCAGGAGCCCGAGGCACCGCAGACCTCTCAGCTGCAGCCGGACAGCGACCCGGACGACCTGCCGCCCCCGGCCACCCCGACCATGGGGGGCCTCTGCCTCATGGTGGGCACGCTGGCAGCGGTGGGCGTGGGCTGGACGGCCGCCTGCGTGGCAGAGCCTGCCCTGCTGGGGGATGAGGGCCTGTGGACCACCCGGCTCCTCATCGCGCTGTTTGGGGCGCTGGCCTTTGGGGCCGTGGGCCTGGCCGATGACCTGGCCCGCCTGCGCCGCCATGCCCCGCTGGGCCTCCGCCGCCCGGTACGGCTGGGGCTGGAGGCCGCGGCTGCTGCCGCCGTGCAGGTGCTGCTGGCGGCCAACCACTGCCTTGCCACCGGGCTGGTACTGCCCGGCCTTGGTTACTGCGAGCTGGGCGTGCTGGCCCCCATCGTGTGGGGGCTGCTCCTCGTCGGCCTTGCCGAGAGCGCCCGGGTGGCCGATGGAGCGGACGGTGTGGTCTGCGGGAGCGCGTTCCTCGGGATGCTGGGCCTTATGGGAGCCATGACCATTCTGGGCTGGTTCCCGCTGGGGGTGCTGCCTGCCGCATTGGCCGGGGCGCTGATGGCGCTTCTGCTCTGGAATTTCCCGCCTGCCAAGCTGCTGCCCGGCAGCGTGGGCAGCCTGTTCCTGGCCGGGGCGCTGGGCTGCGTGCCGTTGAGCATCGGCTGGCCGGGCCTGAGTGTGCCGCTGGGCCTGCCTTATTGGCTGGAGGGCGGCATGGTGGCGCTGCAGATCCTGGTCTATCAGGCATCAAAAGGCCGGAAGCAGCTCTTTGGCACCGCGCCGCTCCACCGCTGGCTGGAAAAGCGGGGCCGTGCCCCCGTCTCAATTTTTTACACGTTCTGTGTCTTTGCCATGCTGGGCGTCGCACTGGCGATGCAGATGGCAAAGATCAGCTGATTCAGAGGGAGGAATGCAGATGGCGACCATCCGCAGAAAAAAGGCGGAGCCTTTTTCCATCTTACAGCGCGACCCCGGCCCCTGGCCAACGCTCCTCATCAACTGGATGGCGACGCTGGGCATCATCGTGATCTTCGGGCTGGTGATGCTGTTCAGCGCCAGCTACACCACAGGCTACCTCCGCTTTGGCGACAGCCTGCACTTTATCCGCAGCCAGGTGCTCTGTCTGGGGCTTGGCGTTGTGGCCATGGCCCTGTTTTCCTATATCGACTACCGTTTTCTGCGCAAGCTGGTCTGGCCGGGGTATCTGCTCTGTCTGGTACTGCTGGTGCTGGTGCTGTTCAGCACGCCGCTCAACGGCTGCCGCCGCTGGATCTCGTTCGGCGGCTTTACGGTGCAGGTATCGGAGATCGCCAAGTTTGAGATGATCCTGCTCACGGCCCATCTGGCCGCCAGGGCCCCCCGGCTGGAAAAGCTGGACCCCGGCTCCAACCGCCGGGTGCCGCCCAGCGTCTGGCTCTACCAGCGCCTGGTGCGGGAGCTCATCGTTCCGCTGCTGCCCCTGCTGCTGGTGCTGGCGCTGCTGGTGCTGGAGCCCCACATGTCCGGCATCGTGCTGACCACGGCCATCGTGGGCACCATCCTGCTGCTGGGCGGAAACGGCGGCATCATCACCTGGGCGGGGGCTGCTACCGGCATTTTCCTGCTGGAGACCCTGCTGCAGCACATTGATTCCATCCCGTACCTGCAGAGCCGCCTCGACGGCTGGACGCAGGACCTCTCCCAGATGACGGACCAGACCCTGCAGAGCCTGTACGCCATCGGTTCCGGCGGCGTGACTGGCCTCGGCCTTGGCAACAGCATTGAAAAACAGCTCTGGCTGCCCGAGAGCAACAACGACTTCATCTTCTCCGTGGTCTGTGAGGAGCTGGGCTTTGTGGGGGCCGTGCTGGTCATCCTGCTGTTTGTGCTGTTTCTGGTGGAGGGCTTCTGGCTGGCGTTCCACGCCGAGAACCGCTACTGCACCTTAGTGGGCATCGGCATCATGGCGCAGATCGCGTGGCAGGTGTTCTGCAACATCGCGGTCGTCACCAACACCCTGCCCAATACCGGCATTTCGCTGCCGTTCTTCTCTTCGGGCGGTACGAGCCTGATCCTGCTGCTGGCCGAGATGGGCGTTATGGTCAACATCGGCCGCAACGGCGAGCGCGCCCGCCTGGAGCGGGAAAACCTGCATCATTTGCGGGAAGAGCAGCGGAAAGCCAAAACCATCGTGCTGAATACGGCACACAATGCCCAGCCGGAACGGTAATGGGCCTATCAGGAGGGAAATTGTATGAAAGTTCTGATCGCTGCCGGCGGCACGGCCGGCCATATCAACCCGGCGCTGGCCATTGCGGGTGCCCTGAAAAAAGCCGACCCCACCGCTGAGATCCATTTTGCAGGCCGGAAAGAGGGCATGGAGTACCGCCTGGTCACCCAGGCGGGCTACCCGTTCCATCACATTGAGATCACGGGTTTCCAGCGCAAACTCTCGCTCAACAACATCCGGCGGAACATCATCACCCTGTGGAACCTGGCCCTCTCGGGGCCCACGGCGAAAAAGATGATGAAAGAGATCCAGCCGGACCTCGTCATCGGCTGCGGCGGCTATGTCTCCGGCCCGGTGGTGCGCTGCGCCGCCAAGCAGGGCATCAAGACCGCCCTGCATGAGCAGAACGCGTTCCCCGGCGTGACCAACAAACTGCTGGCCCCGGATGTGGACATCGTGTTCGCCGCCGTGCCCGCCGCCGTGGAGAAGCTGGGTGCCCCGGAAAAGACCATCGTGGTGGGCAACCCGGTCCGCCCGGAGGTGTTTGCGCAGGCCAAGAACCGTGACGCCATCCGTGCCGAGCTGGGCGCGGGCGACCGGACGATCATCCTGTCGTTCGGCGGCAGTCTGGGTGCCCGTCGTGTCAATGAAGTGGTGGCCGACCTCTGCGCCTGGGAACAGAAGAATGCAAAGCCGGTGCTCCACCTGCATGCCACCGGTCAGTACGGCGTGGAATTGTTCCAGAATCTGGAAAAAGAAAAGGGCTTTGCCCCGGGCGAGAGCCTTGTGGTAAAAGAATACATCAACAACATGCCGGAGCTGCTGGCGGCTGCCGATCTCGTCATCAGCCGCGCCGGCGCGCTGACGCTGGCCGAGCTGGAGGCCGTGGGCCGCGCTGCAGTCCTGATCCCCAGCCCCAATGTGGCGGAGAACCACCAGTATTACAACGCCCTCGAGCTGCAGAAAGCCGGGGCTGCCGTGGTCATTGAGGAAAAAGACCTGACCGGGGAAAAGCTGGTGCAGACCGTTTCCGACATGCTGGCCCAGCCCGGCAAGCTGGCTGAAATGGGCCAGAACGCTCGGAAGCTCTCGGTGGACGACAGCCTGGACCGCATTGCAGACGCCCTGCTCAAGCTGGTCAAGACCCCGTAATTGCACCGGGAGACAACTTGTGATAAAATCAGACGGAAAGGAGGGGAGGCCCCATGGCACAGAACCGCAGGCGTGAGAATCCAAACCGGAACCAGAGCCGCCCGGCGCAGGAAAATACAGCCCGCCGCCGCAGCCGTTCCAACGCTTCCGGCCGCCGCCGGGTGTATGACCAGGCGCAGGACGCCCGCCGTGCCTCCTCTCAGCGCCGGGGCAGCCCGCAGGGCTACCAGGAGCAGACCATTGATTTTGCAAACGGCAGTGTGCGCTATGAGCAGCCCCGCCGGGCAGATAACAGCATCCAGTTCCCCCGGCAGGGAAGGCAGATGTCCGGCTCTGCCGGGCAGAACGGCGCGGGCCGCTCCCGGAGCGCCCAGGACCGTGCCCGCGGCCGGAATGGGAATCGCAGCACCCGCCCGGCGAACGGAGCCTCCAGAGGCGCGAAAAACGGCCCCAGCGGGCGGATGCGCCCCACGGAGGCCAACCTCCGCAGCCCCAGCCGCCGGGAGAGCAAAAAGAAGCGGAAGCTGACCCGCGCGGCCATCCGGCGGCGCAGGATCATCCGCCGTCTGACCGCCTTTGCCCTGCTGCTCTGCGTCATTGCGGCGGGCGTTTACCTCACGGTCACCATGCTGTTCAAGATCAGCTCCATTCAGGTGCAGACGGCGGACGGCACGCAGGTGGCCGAGGCGGGCGGCTACGCCAGCGAGCAGATCTTGCAGGCGCTGGGCGTCCACACCGAAGAGAACATCTTCAGCTTTGACCCGGGCCAGAAATCCAAGGAGCTGGAAAAAGCGTTCCCCATGCTGGAGTTCATCCATGTGGAGCGGCAGTACCCCGGCACCGTGGTGGTCCAGGTGACAGAAGCCCGGCCCACCTACGCCATGCAGGTGGAGGGCGGCTGGCTGACCCTCTCGGCCAGCCTGAAGATCCTGTCCAAGGATGCCGCCCAGCCAGCGGGCCTTGCCACCCTTTACGGCGGGGAGCCGGTGTCTACCACGCCCGGCGAACAGCTGGACTTTGCCACGGCCCCCGCCGCCAGCAGTGCGGCCGCTTCAGAGAATGCCGACAGCGCGGCTTCTTCGGAAACAGAGGCGGAGACCGACCAACGGCTGGAATCGCTCAACACGCTGATGTCCGCACTGGACAGCTACGGGATGCTGGGCGACGCCACCCGCATTGAGTTTGCGGACACCGAGGAAATGGCCTTTTTGTATCAGGACCGCATCAGCGTCCTGCTGGGCACGCTGAATGAGCTGGATTACAAGCTCAAGCTGGCCCAGTATGTCCTGCTCAACCAGGACGGCAAGGGCTGCGCCGCCACCGATACCGGTCTGCTGGATCTGAGCCACCTGAGCGCGTCCAGCACCCGGAAATTCCGCTTTGCGCAGGGCGAACCTACCCTGCCCTCGGGCTATCTCGTGCCGGAAGTTTCCACACCGGAGGAAACACCGGTGGAAAACCCGGACGCCGCTGAGGCGGATCCCCCGGCGGATGCTGAGCTCTCCGCGGAGACATCGGCAGCGCCGGAGGCCGACCCTGCGGCCGGAGCGGAAACTCCGCCGACGGAAGAAGCAGCAAATCAGGAAACCACCAATCAGGGATGAGGAGTGTGTTACTTATGAAACTGGAACAACTGATGGAGGATGTGCCCTTTACCCTCGTGCAGGGCACCCTGGAGACCGAAATCGAGGATATCATCTACGACAGCCGCAAAGCCGCGCCCGGCCTGCTGTTCGTCTGTATCGTGGGCACCCAGCGGGACAGCCATGATCTTGCCGCCGACTGCGTGGCGAAAGGCGTCAATACGCTGGTCATCCAGCACGATATCGACCTCTCGGCCATGCCGGACGTCAATGTCATCCAGGTGGAGAGCAGCCGCTACGCCATGGCAAAAATGAGCGCCAATCTGTTCGGCAACCCCTCCCGCCAGATGACCATGATCGGCGTGACGGGCACCAAGGGCAAGACCACCACCACCCACATGATCAAGAGCGTGCTGGAAGCCGCGGGCCGCAAGGTGGGCATGATCGGCACCAACGGCATCTACTTCCTGGGCCACCACAAGGAGACGGCCAACACCACGCCTGAGAGCTATGAGCTGCAGAAGACGTTCCGCCAGTTCCTGGACGCGGGCTGTGATACGGCATTGATGGAAGTCTCCAGCCAGGGCCTGATGATGGACCGTGTGGCGGGCATCCACTTCCATGTGGGCGTCTTCACCAACCTTTCGCCGGACCATATCGGCCCCGGTGAGCACAAGACCTTTGAGGAATACCGCGGCTGGAAAGGCAAGCTGTTCCAGCGGTGCGATATCGGCGTGGTCAACATCGACGACGCCAACACCGAGGCCCTGCTGGAGGGCCACACCTGCCAGCTGGTGACCTATGGCCGCGGCGAGGCCGCTGATTACCGTGCAGGCGAGTATCAGCTGCTCCGTACCCACGATTTTCTGGGCGTGCAGTTCCATGTCTCCGGCAAGGACGATATGGACGTGAAAGTGAACATGCCCGGTGAGTTCAGCGTGTACAACGCCCTGGCCGCCCTGGCCGTGGGCAAGGTGCTGGGCCTGCCGGATGAGGCCATCCACGAGGGCCTGGGCAAGTGCGTGGTCAAGGGCCGCGTGGAGCTGGTGCCCATCAGCAAGCGGTTCACCATCCTGCTGGACTACGCCCACAACGAAGTCTCCACCGAGAGCCTCCTTACCACCCTGCGGGCCTACCACCCCCACCGGCTGGTGGTGGTGTTTGGCTGCGGCGGCAACCGCTCCAAGCTGCGCCGCTACGGCATGGGCGAGATCTGCGCCAAGATGGCGGATTTCTCCATCGTCACCGAGGACAACAACCGCTTTGAGAAAGTGGAAGACATCATCGCGGACATTCGTGTGGGCATGGAAAAGGGCAACCCGGACGCCAAGTACATCGAGATCCCGGACCGGCTGGATGCCCTGCACTACGCGGTGGACCACGCCCAGGAGGGCGACCTGATCGCCGTCATCGGCAAGGGCCACGAGACCTACCGTGACCGCGAGGGCGTCAAGACCCCGTTCCTGGAGCGGGAACTGCTGGAAGAGTACGCCCGGCAGATCGGCCTGGAATAAATTTGCGAGCAATAAAAAATACCGCTGTGTCGTGTGACACGGCGGTATTTTTTGTAAATTCAGATTCAGGCGTTCAGCTGGGGAACGCTCTCCTCCTGCAGGAGGTTGGTCATGCTCTTGAGGCTGATGCCAATGGTGGACAGGTTGTGCAGCATGGCGCTGGTGGCCGGCTGCAGGATGCCCATGGCACCCAGCACGATGAGGGTGGAGTTGAAGCTCAGCACAAAGTGATAGTTTGCGCTCACCCGGCGCTGCAGCTGGTTGGCAATGGCCTTGAGGGCCACCAGCTCTTCCAGACTGTCGGCCTTGATGGTCACGTCCGCGATCTCGCGGGCAATGGCAGCGCCCGAATTGATGGCAATGCCGATGTCGGCGGCGGAGAGGGCAGGGGAGTCATTGATGCCGTCGCCGATCATGACGACGGTGTGGCCCTCAGCCTTGGCTTTCTGGACAAAGGAAGCCTTATCCTCGGGCAGCACCTCGGCAAAGTACTGGTTCACGCCCACCTGTTTGGCGATGGCAGCGGCGGTGCGGTCGCTGTCGCCGGTCATCATCACGGTGTTGGAGATGCCCAGTTCGCGCAGCTGGCGCAGCACATGGGCGGCCTCGGGGCGGAGCGGGTCAGCGATGCAGATAACGCCCACCAGCTGGCCGGAAGCGGCCATGTAGAGATGAGAATACTGCGGATCAAGGTCGTTGAACTTGTCCATTTCGCCTGCGGGGACGGTGCAATGCTCATCCTCAAAGACGAAATGGTGGCTGCCGATGACCACCCGCTCACCGCCCACGCGGCTGGCGATGCCGTGGGCCACGATGTACTCCACCTCGGAGTGCATCTCCTCGTGGGAGATGCCGCGCTCCCTGGCGGCACGGACCACGGCGTTGGCCATGGAGTGGGGGAAGTGCTCTTCCAGGCAGGCAGCCAGCTGGAGCACCTCACGCTCCTCACAGCCGGAGAACGGAACCACCTGCACCACCTGCGGGGTGGCGTGGGTCAGGGTGCCCGTTTTATCAAACACGATGGTGTCGGCCTTGGCCAGGGCTTCCAGATATTTTCCGCCCTTGACGGTGATGTGGTAGTTGCCGCACTCGCGCATGGCGGAGAGGACGGCCAGCGGCATGGAGAGCTTGAGGGCGCAGGAGAAGTCCACCATCAGGATGGAGATGGCGCGGGTCACGTTGCGGGTCAGCGCGTAGGTGGCCACGGTACCGGCCAGGCACCAGGGCACCAGACGGTCGGCCAGCTGCAGGGCGCGGTTCTCCGTGCTGGACTTCAGCTTCTCGGACTCCTCGATCATGGAGACGATCTTGTCGTAACGGTTGGCGCCGCCCTCGGCCTTGGCGGTAAAGACGCATTCGCCCTCTTCCACCACAGTGCCGGCGTAAACGGTGGCACCGGAAGCCTTGCGCACCGGCATGGACTCGCCGGTCAGGGCGGCCTGGTTCACCATGGCCTCGCCCTCCAGAACGGTGCCGTCCAGCGGGATCATGTTGCCGGAGCGGACCACGATCTCGTCGCCCGGGTGGACTTTCGTCAGGGGCACCAGGACCTCGCCGCCCTCGGCACGCACCCAGACCTTATCCACGTTCAGGGCCATGCTGCGGGCCAGATCATCGAGGCTCTTCTTGCGGGTCCACTCTTCCAGCAGGGAGCCCAGGTTCAGCAGGAACATCACCGAGCTGGCGGTGTTGAAATCGCTGCGCAGGATGGAGGCGCTGATGCTCAGTGCATCCAGCACTTCCACCTCCAGCTTGCGCTGCAGCAGGCAGCGGATGCCTTTCCAGACGAACGCGATGGAGCGCCAGATGGTGTAGGCCGCCGCGATGGGAGCGGGCAGGAACAGCTTGCGGGCGTAGTGGCCGGCCACCAGGGTGAACATCTTATCCTGATATTCCCGGTTGATCTTCCGGCTGTCGTTGGAGGTGACCAGCACATCCAGCTCCGCGTTATCAAATTTATAACCGGCCAGCAGGGCAATGGCTTCCTTGCGGCTGCCGGTGTAGGTCAGCACCACGTCGCCTGTCCGCTCATACACGGTGGCGTGGTGGATGCTGTCCTGATGGTTCAGGTAAGCTTCCAGCACATCGGCACGGTGGAGGGTCATCCGCACAGCGTGGACATGCACCCGCATCCGGCCCCGGCTTTCATGTAAAATCGTACATTTCATCAGTAATAACCTCTTTTAGTGCAGATTCATGAAAAAGAGCCGCCCGAAGGCGGCTCAGAAGCTGCGGGATTATTCCTCGGTCTTTGCTTCCGTCTCGGCAGCGTCCTCGATGACTTCCTGTGCAGCCTCGGCAGCGCGGGCCTCGTTGATAGCCTTTGCGTCGGCCAGGATATCACCGGCCTGCTCCTGGACCTTATTGACAGTCTCCATGGTGGAGTCTTTCATGCGCAGGACGGCGGCAGTGGTCTGGGTGTAAACTTTCTTGGCATCCTTGCTTGCCAGCACTTTGAAACCGGCAGAACCAAACACGACACCACCAACAAACAGAGCAATCTTCTTCACGTCAACCATAGTTGTAAACCTCACTTATTTTTATTTCGGCATCTGGAATGCCTGTCTTGAGCCCCCGCGGCTGCCCTGCCTGCTTTCACCCGATGTCTACAGGCCGAATCCGGGCAGTGGAGGACCACTTCTGGCCATATTGTAGCACGGTTTTTCAAATTTTCAAGGGTTTTGAGCTAAATTAAGACGTGCTAACTTTTTACGAAAAGTAGTTAGAAAACGCTATCCCTACGTGTTTTTTATAACAAACTACGGTTTGTATAGCTGAACAAACCACTCTTTGTAATACGCCGGGAACAAAAAAATCAACGAAATACGGCCCGGAGGGTTGCACTGGGGCAGCGCTTCATTGTACAATAAAGCGTAAGAGAGAAAAACGACCATCCAAAGGGCGGGCAACACTGCCCGGAAGTGAGGAAGATATGAGCGAGAAGAATATCCGGGTGCTGGCACTGGACTTGGACGGCACCCTGACCAATGACGAAAAGAAAGTGACCCCCCGCACCCGCGCGGCGCTGGATGCCGCCGTGGCAAAGGGCGTGACCATCGTGCTGGCCTCCGGCCGCCCCACGGCAGGCATCATGCCGCTGGCAAAGGATCTGGGGCTGGACAAAAAGGGCGGCTGCATCCTGGCCTACAATGGCGGTGCCATCATCGACTGCAAAACGGGGGAGACCCTTTACCAGAAACGGCTGGACCCGGACATGGTGCCCAAGCTCTGCGCCTTTGCGGCGGAGCAGGACATTGCCATTCTTACTTACAATAAAGAGGGCGTTGTCACCGAGCGCCCGGAGGACGAGTGGGCGGCCCGGGAGGGCTTTACCTGCCACCTGCCCATGATCCAAGTGGAGGATCTGGCGGCTTATGTGGATTACCCCATCTGCAAAATGCTCATCACGCTGGACCCCGCCCGCCGCGACGAAGTCTGCGCCGAGGGGAAAAAGCGGTTTGAGGGGCAGATCGACCTGTACCCCTCCAGCCCGTTCTTCATCGAGGCCGTGCCGCTGGGCGTCGCCAAGGACGTCAGCCTGGGGGCTTTGCTGGAGAAGATGGGGCTGACCCGCGAAAATCTCATGGCCTGCGGCGACGGCCTGAATGACCGCTCCATGCTGGCCTTTGCCGGCACGGGCGTTGCCATGCAGAACGCTGAGGACGCCGTGAAAGCGGTGGCCAGCGATGTGACCACCGCCGACAACAACCACGACGGCGTGGCCGAAGCCATCGAGAAGTTTATTTTGGACTGAGAGGGACGACACAACAATGCCGCAGCGCAATCTGGTTTTATTCGATTTGGAGTGGAACATCGGCTACCAGCCGTATCCGTTCAACTATCACGGGGTGCAGCAGACATTCCGGGGCGAGATCATTGAGATCGGCGCGGTGAAGATCGACGAGGACGCCAATGTCCTGGATACGTTCTCCATCCACCTCCGGCCCCGCATTTTCCGCAAATTACAGCACCACATCGCCAAGGTGACGGGCCTGACCCAGGCCGACCTGGACCGGGGCGAGCCCATCGTGCAGGGGCTGCGCCGCTTTATGAAGTGGTGCGGCCCGGACGCCGAGTTTGCGGAGTGGGGCATGGACGATGTGCCGGTGCTCAAGCAGAATCTTTTCCTGTGCAATCTGGATGAGAGCCGCCCGACCGTCTGGTATGATCTGCAGCAGGTCTTCCTGCGGGAGCACCCCCGCAAGGAGGGCGAGGGGATGACGCTGGAGAGTGTCGTCACCCGGATGGGGATTCCGATGGATCGCCCGTTCCACGATGCCCTGTCCGACACGCTCTACACCGCCGATGTCTGCCGCAAGCTGGACCTGCGGGCCGGGCTGGCGGCCTACCCCACCGAGGACGAGGCCCTGCACCAGAGCCTCTGCCCGGCCCCCGGCGATTACCGGGATTTCAAAGTCTTCCGCGGCTATGTGGAGCCATCTACCTGGCGCATGGATCCCGCCATCAGCGTGGCGCGGTGCCCGGTGTGCGGAGAAGATCTGACCCCGGACGAGATCTGGCTAAAAAAGGGCAGCAACAGCTGGTATACGCTGGCCCAGTGCCCCCGCTGCCAGGGCAGCGGCAACGAGGCAGGCAAGGGCGTCCTGCAGCGGTACAAGCTGGCCCGGCGGGACGGCCTGCACTGGAGCTTTGCCCGCTGCGTGCAGGTGCCGGACGACGCGGGCCTGGCCCGCTGGCACAAGCAGCGCACCCAGCAGATCGAGCGGATGCGTGCCCGGGCCGAAAAGCAGGCGGAAGAAGCCGCCAAAAACGCCGCGAAATAAGAAAAATTTTGCAGGAAACCCCACCGTTCTTCCGTAACAAAAGGAGAGGACGGGTGCAAAAAGGCAAAAACGCTCAAATTCTGTTCATAGCCCCGTCATAGAATTTGGATATACTAGCTGCATAGAATGTGCGAGACGGGAAAGGATGAACGCGTGATGGACTGGACATGGTTCCACCAGCTGGGGCAGCTGGAGTTCTGGGAGGGTCTGCTGGCCGGGTTTGAGGATCTGGGCCCGCTGGTGCCCATCCTGCTGGCAGCGGTGGAGTCGTTTTTCCCGCCGCTGCCGCTGGTGGCCATTGTGGCCCTCAATGTGGCGGCTCACGGCGGGGTGCTGGGCTTTTTGTACAGCTGGCTGGGGGTGGCCGCAGGCGGCACCATCATGTTCCTGCTCTGGCGGCGGGTGGTCAAGCGGTTTTTCTGGAAGCTGGCCAGCCGCTCCCGCAAGCTGGAACGGGCGCAGCAGTGGGTGAACCACCTTGATACGGCGTCCCTGTTTATGCTGGCCCTGCTGCCCTTTGCGCCCACTTCATTCATGCACTTTGCCTTTGGCATGTCGGACATGGACGAGGGCCACTATCTGCGCACTGTGCTGCTGGGCAAAGGTGCCATGGTTGGCATGATGGCCGTGTTCGGACAATCGCTGCTGAGCAGCCTGCGCAACCCGGGGTATCTGGTGCTGGCCATTGCCATCTGGGGCGGAATGTACTGGGTGAGCAAGCAGTTCTGCAAGAAGCACGATATCAACTGAAAAGCGGCGCAGCCCAATGGAGCGATGGCTTACAGTGTTGTCGGATCTCCGGCAGAAAAGACTCCAATAGATCAGATGAGATAGAAGCGGACTGCTTCGGAAAAACATGAAAAAGACAGACTTTTTTCACGCAAGAATGAGCGAACTGGGTCTGGACTATACCTATCTGCAGGTGCCCGCCGCCCATGACTGGGAGTGCTGGCAGCTGACCTTTGCAAATGCAGCAGAGAACTTCCTGTGGAAATAATTTCGGGCAGAATAGAAAAAGCAAATGATAAAAAGGGGCTGTTGCGTTTTTTGCAACAGCCCCTTTTCAGGTCTGATCAATTCTCGGCCAGGTTGCCGGTGTAGAGCTGATAGTACTTGCCTTTCTTGGCGATCAGCTCATCATGGCTGCCGCGCTCAATGATGCGGCCCTGCTCCAGGACCACGATGCAGTCTGCATTGCGGACCGTGGACAGGCGGTGGGCGATGACGAAGCTGGTGCGGCCGTACATCAGGCCGTCCATGCCGCGCTGGACCAGCGCCTCGGTGCGGGTATCAATGGAGGAGGTTGCCTCGTCCAGGATCAGCACCGGCGGGTCAGCGACCGCGGCACGGGCGATGGCCAGCAGCTGGCGCTGGCCCTGAGACAGGTTGGCACCGTCGCCGGTCAGCATGGTGTTGTAACCATCCGGCAGGCGCTGGATGAAGCCATTGGCGTTGGCCAGCTTGGCGGCCGCGATGCACTCTTCATCCGAGGCGTCCAGACGGCCATAGCGGATGTTCTCCATGACCGTGCCGGTAAACAGGTGGGTATCCTGCAGCACGATGCCCAGAGAGCGGCGCAGGTCGCTCTTCCGGATCTTCTGGATGTTGATGCCGTCGTAGCGGATCTTGCCGTCCGAGATATCGTAGAAGCGGTTGATGAGGTTGGTGATGGTGGTCTTGCCGGCACCGGTGGAGCCGACAAAGGCGATCTTCTGGCCCGGGCGGCCGTACAGGTTGATGCCGTGCAGGACGGTCTTCTCGGGCACATAGCCGAAATCAACCCCCGTAAAGGTGATGTCACCGGCCAGCTTGTGGTAGGTGGTGGAGCCGTCGTGGTGGGGGTGCTTCCAGGCCCAGATGCCCGTCCGCTCCTCGGTCTCCACGAGGTTGTCGTCCCGGTCGTACTTGGCGTTGACGAGGGTGACATAACCCTCGTCGGCCTCGCTGGGCGCATCCATCATCTTGAAGATACGCTCGGCACCGGCCAGTGCCATGATGATGCTGTTGGCCTGCATGGACACCTGGCTGATGGGCATGTTGAAGCTCTTGTTCAGGGCCAGGAACGCCATGACAGTGCCCAGCGTCATGCCGCCCACATTGCCCACGGCCATGGCCGCGCCCACCAGAGCGCAGACGGCGTAGCTCACGTTGCCCAGCTGGGCCGTGACGGGCATGATGATGTTGGCGTAGCTGTTGGCCTGCTTGGCGCTGTCTTTCAGCTTATCGTTCAGCTCCCGGAAACCGGCCAGAGCTTTCTGCTCGTGGGTGAACACCTTGACGACTTTCTGGCCCTCCATCATTTCCTCGATGTAGCCGTTCAGCTTGCCGAGGTCACGCTGCTGGGCGATGAAGTATTTGCCGCTCTGGGAGGTGATCTTCTTGGTGGTGAAGAGCATCAGGGCTACCATCAGCATGGTGACGACGGTGAGACGGATGTCCAGCATACACATGCTGACAAAGACGGAAACGATGGTAATGGCGCTGGAGATGAGCTGCGGGATGCTCTGGCTGAGCATCTGGCGCAGGGTGTCCACATCGTTGGTGTAAACGGACATGATATCGCCGTGGGGGTGCTGGTCAAAATACTTGATGGGCAGGCTCTCCATGTGGGTGAAGAGCTGGACGCGCAGGTTGCGCAGGGTGCCCTGGGTCACGTTGACCATGATGCGGGAATTACACCAGGCGGCTATGATGCCCACCAGATAGATGCAGCCCACCTTGAGCAGAGCGCCCAGCAGGGGAGCAAAATCAGGGTTGGCCTGCTGGGTCATGGGGACGATGTAATCGTCCACCAGCGTCTGCAAAAACAGGCTGGCCTGCACATTTGCCATGGCACTTGCCACGATGCAGAACAGCACGATGATGCAGTGGGGCAGGTAGTGCTTGAATACCTCACCCATGATCCGCTTGAGCAGCTTGCCCGGGTTCTCTACTTTGGGGCGCGGGCCGCCGACGCCGCGGGGGCCGGGGCCGTGAACCACTTTTGCTTTTTCCTGTGCCATTACTGCTCACCTCCCTGCTTGTCGAAGTCGCCGCTGCCCTGGGTCTGGCTGTTGTAGACTTCCTGATAAATGGCGTTGGTCTTCAGCAGCTCCTCATGAGTGCCCAGGCCGTTGATCTGGCCGTTGTCCAGCACCAGGATGCGGTCAGCATCCTGTACCGAGGAGATACGCTGTGCAATGATGATCTTGGTGGTGCCGGGGATCTCTTCCCGGAACGCCTTGCGGATCTTGGCGTCCGTGGCGGTATCCACGGCGCTGGTGGAGTCATCGAGGATCAGGACCTTGGGTTTGCGCAGCAGGGCGCGGGCAATGGTCAGGCGCTGCTTCTGGCCGCCGGAGACATTGCTGCCGCCCTGCTCGATCCAGGTGTTGTACTGATCGGGGAAGCGCTCGATGAATTCATCGGCGCAGGCCAGCTTTGCCACCCGGATGCACTCTTCCTCGCTGGCGTTCTCGTTGCCCCAGCGCAGGTTATCCAGGATGGTGCCGGAGAACAGCACGTTCTTCTGCAGTACCATGGAGACCTCATGGCGGAGGACATCAAGGTTGTAATCTTTCACGTCCACGCCGCCGACCTTGACAGTGCCGGTCTCGGCGTCGTACAGGCGAGGAATGAGCTGGACCAGGCTGGATTTCGCACTGCCCGTGCCGCCGATGATGCCCAGCGTTTCGCCGGGTTTGATGGAGAACGTGATATCATTCAGCACCGGCTGGCCGGAGCCGTGCTGATACTGAAAGGAAACATGCTCAAACTCAATGGAGCCGTCGGCCACCTGCTGCACGGGGTTCTTGGCCGGGGGCAGGTCCGTCTTCTCGTCCAGCACTTCCACGATACGCTTGGCGGAAGAGGCGGACATGGAGATCATGACGAACGCCATGCTCAGCATCATCAGAGCCATGAGAACGTTCATGATGTAGCCGAACAGGGCGTTGAGCTGGCCGGTGGTGATGGCACCGTGCAGGACATACTTGGCGCCGAACCAGCTCAGGGCGATGTTGCAGCCGTAAACGGCGGTGAGCATGGCGGGGTTATTGAAGCTCAGGCGGCTCTCCGCGTTGACGAACTGGTTGTACAGGCTCTCGCAGGCCTTGGTGTACTTCTCGTTTTCAAAGCCCTCGCGGACAAAGCTCTTGACCACGCGGATGGCCGAAACGTTCTCCTGCACGGAGGCGTTCAGGTTATCGTAGTTTTTGAACACGCGGTCAAAAATTTTGAACGTGGGCACCATGATGGATGCCAGCACCACCAGCAGGAATGCCATGGCCACCACAAAGATCAGGGCCAGCGGGCCGCCGATCATGCAGGCCATGAACAGGGCAAACACCAGATGCACCGGGGCGCGCACGCACATCCGCTCGATCATCTGGAACGCGTTCTGCACGTTGGTCACGTCGGTGGTCATACGGGTGACAAGGCCGGCGGTGGAGAATTTGTCGATGTTGGAGAACGAGTAATGCTGGATGCTCTCATACATGGCGTCGCGCAGATTGCCTGCAAAGCCCGTGGAAGCATCGGCGGCAAAGCGGCCCGCCAGCACACCCAGCAGCAGCGCGAAAGCGGCCACCAGGAACGTGAGCAGACCATATTTGAGGATGGCGTTCATATCGCTCTTCTCGATGCCCTGATCGATGATGAACGCCATGATGGTGGGAAGCAGGATATCCATGATCGCTTCCAGCGCGGAAAGGAGAGGCGTCACGATGGCAGAGCGTTTGTACTCGCCTAGATGTGACGCTAACTTTTTGATCATCTGTAGTTTCCTCCTGTGATTGATTTTGTTTGGTACAGAACAATTCTATACAGAACTTTTTGAATGTCAATGCAATTCAAAAAGGTTTCGGAAAAAGTTCATATTTGTGAATCATTCAGCCCGTTCTTGAGTTTGTTGAGCAGTCGGAGCAGCTCGGTGTTTTCTTCCTCTGTCAACAGCCCAGCTACAAATTCGTCGGTCTGATGGAGGGAGAGCATGGTCTTTTCGTGGAATTCCAGGCCTTTGGCCGTCAGCACCAGCATCTTGAGCCGGGCGTCCTGGGGGACGCTCTGGCGCTCAATGTAGCCTTTGCGCTCCATCAGCTGCAGAATGTTGGTCACGGTGGAGCGGGTAATGGAAAAATCCCGCTCGATGTCCCGCTGGAAGACCGGCTCACTCTGATGGGAGTAGAGATATTCCACGATCCACCCATGCATGGGCGTGCCCTGCTCCAGCCCGTTTGCCCGGGAGAACGCGTTGATCTTGCGGAAGATGAGGTTGTTTACCCGGCGGATCTGGGCCGGGATGACCTGCGGCGGCTCCCAGGGCGGGTTGTCGTGGGGAGGGCAGCAGCCGGGATGCACTGTTTTAAAATCGGTCAACATAAGAATCACCCTTTGGATCGTTTTGAAACGGAACTGTTTCAAATAAAACTGTTTGATACAGTACAATTATAGGCGTGAGAAAGGAAATGTCAAGAGAAAAAGCTCCCCAGCGGGGAGCTTTTTCTCTGAAAATATCGTTATTGTGCTTTCTGGCCCTGCAAAATCGCCATGACGATCTCGGGTTTGTTGGTCACGATGATCTCCGGGTTCTGCTTGAGGACACTGCGCAGGTCCCGGCGGCTCTCGTCGCCCACGGGCCAGGGGGCCACATGGTAGCCCATCTCCACCGCGCGCTGGAGCAGGGTGGTGTCCCGGAAGCAGACGTGGTACTCCGGGCCGACATAGTCCAGCGGGAAATCAAACTGGGAGACATACTTGAGCATATCGGTCTGGTAATAGTACTGCTGTAAGATCTCCACCAGATTTTTGCCCGGGTAGTTGGAGGAGAGGGCGGTCAGGCGGTCATTGAGGTAGCGCACCAGCAGGCCGTTCTCCTCGTCCACCGAGTCCGGATTCTCCACGATGGAGACAGCCTTTTCCAGCCCCTGCGGGCCGGAGAGCTCTTCCGGCAGCGGGTCGCCGTTGGTCAGGCCCAGATCTTCCCACAGGGCTGTGGGCGGGCAGAGGGAGGACTCCGTGTTCAGAAACAGGGCGGCGGTGCGGATCTCGGGCCGGATCTCCTTGATGCGGCCCAGCAGGCCGTACTGGAACGAGGTGAGGATGACTTTATCCTCCATATGCGCATTGACCACCGCGTCGATGACCCGCTCCGGGAAATCGGCATCCCGGTCCAGATAGGGCTTGAGCTCAATGTGCATCATCTTCATGTCTTTGCCGATGTCCAGCACTTCCTCGATGGTGGGGATCTTCTCGCCCTCGTACTCGGGGCTCTTCCACTTGCCAAAGTCCAGCTGGCGCAGCTCGTCAAAGGTCATATCGTAGATATCACCCTTGACGCCGGTGTGCGCATCGGTGAAGAAATCGTGGGCAATGACCAGCTTGTGGTCCTTGGTGAGCTGGACATCGCACTCGAAGCCGTCGGCACCCAGCTCCTTGGCCAGCCGGAACGACGCCAGTGTGTTTTCCGGTGCCAGGTTGGAGGCACCGCGGTGTGCTATGATGAGGGGACGCATACAACTGCTCCTTATATTACAATGATTTGATCGCAATTCTAAAAATATCGTATCACAAAACGACATCGTTGCGATAGGCAAACCAACGATGTTCCCAACGCGTTCAAAAGTTGGTTTGCCACACATTGTCTCATCATACACGTTTTTATGGGCGGCGTCAATCAACAAAATGTAAATTTTATTTGGTTTGCAAAACCGCGCTCAGGCCAGGTCCTCGCCGTCCGACGCGATGACCTTTTTGTACCAGTAAAAGCTGTCTTTCCGGCTCCGCTTGAGGGTGCCGCTGCCGTCGTTGTCCTTATCCACATAGATGAAGCCGTAGCGCTTTTTCATCTCACCGGTGGAGGCGGAGACCAGGTCGATGGGGCCCCAGGTGGTGTAGCCCATCAGGGGCAGGCCGTCCTCATGGATGGCTTTTTCCATCTGCTCAATGTGGGCCCGCAGGTAGTCGATGCGGTAGCTGTCGTGGATGGAGCCGTCCGGTTCCACGGTGTCCACGGCACCCAGGCCGTTCTCCACCACAAAGAGCGGCTTCTGGTAGCGGTCGTACAGGCTGTTCATGGTGACGCGCAGGCCCACCGGGTCGATGGCCCAGCCCCACTCGCTGGCCTTGAGGTAGGGGTTGCGGGCAGCCCCGGTTACGGCGTTGCCGTCGGCATCGCCCAGCAGGGTCTTGTCCACCGTGATGCAGCGGCTGGAATAGTAGCTGAACGAGATGAAGTCCACCACGCCCTCTTTCAGCAGGGCCTCGTCGCCCGGCTCCATCCGGAGCTGAATGCCGGCCCGCTCCATCTTCTTTTTGGCCCAGACCGGGTATTCGCCCCGGGACTGGACATCAATGAAGAAATAATTGTCCCGGTCGGCGTCGGCCGCGGCCTGCACATCGGCGGGGGCACAGGTGCGGGGGTAATACTGGCCTGCCGCCAGCATACAGCCCACCATGGCCCCGGGCATCAGCCTGTGGGCCAGCTGGACGGCTTTGGCGCTGGCCACCAGCTCATGGTGGGCGGCCTGGTATTTGGTCTGCAGCACGTTTTCGCCCGGCTCAAACAGCAGGCCGGCCCCCATAAAGGGCATGTGGAGCAGCATGTTGATCTCATTGAATGTCAGCCAGTATTTCACCTTGCCCGCAAAGCGGCGGAACAGCACCTCGCAGTAGTGGGTGTAGGCGTCCACCATCCGGCGGTCTTTCCAGCCGCCGTATTTTTGGATGAGTGCAATGGGGGTGTCGAAGTGGCAGAGAGTGACCAGCGGCTCAATGCCGTATTTGTGACACTCGTCAAAAAGGCTCTCGTAAAATTTCAGCCCCTCTTCGTTGGGCTCGGCATCGTCGCCGTGGGGCAGGATGCGGGTCCAGGCGATGGAGAGCCGGTAGCATTTGAAGCCCATCTCCGCAAAGAGGGCGATGTCCTCTTTATAATGGTGGTACATGTCGATGGCCTCATGGGAGGGGTAAAAGTGCCCGGCGTCACAGTCCAGCATCTTCAGTGTGCCCATGGCCACGGGGAAGCGATCCGGGCCGAACGGTACCACATCCACGCTGGACAGGCCCCGCCCGCCCTCGTTGTATGCGCCCTCGCACTGGTTGGCGGCGGTGGCACCGCCCCATAAGAAATCCTTTGGAAATCTGCCCATAAAAATGCCCTCCTGTTTGTGAAAAATTCTTCTGCTACCACTATACCCCATATCCCGGCGGCGTGTCCAGTCACGCTTTGTACAAAAATCAGCCCGCGGTTTTGGCACTGCTGGCCGGGAAAACCGGGGGAAAGTACGACTTTTATCGTCGATACGACGAAAAACGAGGCTGATTTTTAGCAATTTTCACGAAGAAAACCGAAAAATGAGGGCATTTTCCTTGGATTCTGTTTCTTCCAAACGGACAGGTTCTGTGATAAGATATTGATGGAAGCTGAAAACAAAACCCCTCTGTCACCTGCGGTGACACCTCCCCTGACCGGGGTGACCCTGGCGTACCGCAAGGCTTTCTCTCTTTGCCAAAGGCTCTCCGGACAGGAGAGCTGGCGCGAAGCGACGGAGAGGGTTACACAAGAAATAGGAGTGTTTTGCTATGACAGAGTTTAAGCCCATCAAGGAAGGCAAAGTCCGCGAAATTTACGACAATGGCGACAGCCTCATCATGGTTGCCACGGACCGCATCTCTGCGTTTGATTACATCCTGAAAAATAAGATTACCAACAAGGGCAAGGTGCTCACCCAGATGAGCAAGTTCTGGTTTGATTACACCCGTGATGTGGTGCCCAACCACCTCATCAGCGTGGACAATAAGGACATGCCGGAGTATTTCCAGCAGCCCGAGTTTGAAGGCAAGTGCACCATGTGCCGCAAGCTGACCATGCTGCCCATCGAGTGCATCGTGCGCGGCTACATCACCGGCAGCGGCTGGGCCAGCTACCAGGAGAACGGCACTGCCTGCGGCATCAAGCTGCCCGAGGGCCTGAAAGAGTCCCAGAAGCTGCCGGAGCCCATCTACACCCCCTCCACCAAGGCAGAGCTGGGCGACCACGATGAGAACATCACCTTTGAGCAGAGCATCACCGTGCTGGAAAAGCTCTTCCCCGGCAAGGGCGAGGAGTACGCCACCAAGCTGCGGGACAACACCATTGCCCTGTACAAGAAGTGCGCTGAGTATGCCCTGAGCCGCGGCATCATCATTGCCGACACCAAGTTTGAGTTCGGCCTGGATGAAGAGGGCAATGTGATCCTGGGCGACGAGATGCTCACCCCGGATTCCTCTCGCTTCTGGCCGCTGGAGGGCTACGAGGCAGGCCACGGACAGCCCTCGTTCGACAAGCAGTTTGTCCGCAACTGGCTCAAGGCCAACCCCGACAGCGATTTCAACCTGCCGCAGGACATCATTGACAAGACCATTGCCAAGTATGAGGAAGCCTATGAGATGCTCACGGGCAAGAAGCTGTAAGAACTGCTGATTTTCAAAAACAAACTTTCAACCGCAAAGCACCCGCCCTGTGGAAAACAGAGCGGGTGCTTTTGGCGTAAAAAGTTTCGTTTTGCAGAAAAATCACTTCTTTTGTTGCGCGGCGGGGGGCGGCGTGCTACAATAGCCAAGGTGAAATGGGGTGTGCGGCAAAACACCCTGCAAAAAACGGTGAAACGAGGAGAACGCCCCGCCGGGGCGCTGAAAGGACAAACGGTATGGAACACAATAAGCGGGAAAAGATCATGGCGTACGTCAGCCAGTACGCGATCATCACCCTGAGCATCACCATCATGAGCGTTGGTGTGTATTTCTTCAAATTCCCCAATAACTTCGTCTTTGGCGGTGTGACCGGTGCGGCGGCTCTGGTGGCAAAGCTGACCCCCCTCTCGGCCTCGGCGTTCTCGTCCTGGGCCAACATGATCCTGCTGGTGGTGGGCCTCATCTTCCTGGGCAAAAAATTTGCCATGACCACAGGCTATGCCTCGGTGGTCATGTCGGCAGAGCTGATGTTCCTGGAAAAGTTCTTCCCCCTGCACGGCTCCCTCTCCAACCAGCCCATGCTGGACCTGCTGTTCGCCATCGCTCTGCCGGCCATTGCCTCGGCCCTGCTCTTCAATGTAGGTGCTTCCTCGGGCGGCACGGACGTCATTGCCCTCATCGTGGAAAAATACACCCACATCCACAGCATCGCCGCAGCCCTTTTCCTCACCGACCTGTTCATGGTGGTGGCGGCCTGCTTCGTCTTTAACCTGTACACGGCACTGTATTCGTTCGTGGGTCTGACCGTGAAATCGCTGGTCATCGACGCCGTGCTGGAGCGGATCAAGATGTGCAAGGCCATCCTCATCATCTGTGACGACAAAGATCCCATCTGTAATTTCGTCATGCGCAAGCTGGTGCGCGGCGCTACCTACACTCCCTGCTTTGGTGCCTACACCGATAAGCCCCATTATATGATCTACACCACCCTCACCAACCGGGAGGCGGGCCAGCTGCAGGAGTTTATCCATAAGGAAAACCTCAACGCGTTCATCTCCATGCTGAGCACCACCGAAGTGTTCGGCAAGGGTTTCAATCATGCGTAAGGAATAAAAATAGAAAATACCGCCATCACAGCTGAAAACCTGTGATGGCGGTATTTTTTAGATGTAATCCGGAAAACAACAGCCCTCGTCGCAGAGAATATGGTATAATTCACGAGAAGGGCGGCTCAGACTGGAAAGACTGTCGTTGTAAATGACCGCCCATTGCCAACGAGGCGCGTATTGCTCTTCTAACTGATAATAATTGACCTTGTCGCCCGTGAGGTAGGTCTTGGTAAAAACATTGGGGACTAAGGAAATGCCAAGGCCGCCGGCAACCAGACGAATGACCGTTTCAATGTTGAGCGATTCCATCCCTACTTGATAGTGACCATTCAGGTTGGAGAGGATACGGTCAGCTGCCATGCGAGTCTTTTTGGTGGGCTTTGTCAGGATAAAAGTTTGGTTTTGTAGCGCCCCGATGGGAAGATACCGCATTTCTTCGCCCTCTTTTGCGTAAGATTCGCGGTTGAGGGGGTGCCAGGAGGGAACGGCAACATAGATGGGGTCCTCATAAAAGACCTGGTATTTGACATTGGTGTTTTTGAGCGGCAGACAAAGGATTGCAAGGTCCAGGGCCCCCATCAGCAGGCTTTCTTCCAGTTTGATGCTGTTTTGCTCTACGATCTCAATACGGATATTGGGGTATCGCTCATGGAACTTGCGCAATAGCTCTGGGAGCACAAGAGCCCCCAGGCGGTCCGCAGAGCCAACCTTTAAAATACCTTTCCGCATTTGGTTCAGCTCGCAAAATTCCATGTCAACATCGCTGTACAGCTTTAAAATCTGGTAAGCTTTGCGGAGAAAACATTCCCCGGCGTAGGTGAGCTCCAACCCAGAGGGGCGGCGGATAAAAAGTGTTTCGCCGAGCTCTTCTTCCACTTTGGTCAGGGCCTTGCTCAAAGCGGGCTGTGTGATGAACAGTTTTTGAGAGGCGCGGGCCATGCTGCCCTCCTCTGCAATAGCAACAATTTTTTCCAAATCTGCTTTATTCATCGTTCCAGCTCCTTTGCTTGAATCTATTCTATAATTTTAACACGGTGCGGGCCGCTGTCAAGATTTTAGGCGTTGGTCGGATCGAAGCAGGAAATATCCGGCAAGGCGGAGCAAGTTTCCAAATTCAGTACAGACTCCACAAGCGCTTTCATCGCATCCGCAGGATAAGCTGCGCAGCAGGAGAGCGCTTTGCTCAGCATCTGCTTGGAAGAGAGAGGCGCTTCTACGCTGCCGGAAGCATCGATCACTTCGGTCTGGAATGTCTGGCCGTTGGTCAATGTGACAACGGTACGGCATCCCCAATGGCTGGGATAGCGACTGGTAAAGACAGGGTCTTCGGCAATCGTGATCTTTTTGAGCAGTGCCTGGCGGGCGGGGTCATTGATGGCTTCTACAGAGAAATCGCTCAATCCGACATTTCCAGTCAGAAACGCGGTTGCAGCCAGATAAGGAGTAGAGAATTTAGCTTCTGTTGCAGCGTGAGGCTCTTTGCTGGAATCCGAGAAACCACATTGTTTCAGGCCGACCAAGTAAGTATAGATGGTGGCGAATTCAATCTGAGCAGGATCGATAGAATGCTCTTCCCGCAGGCGTAGAGCGGCTTCGATGCCGCAATGGGTGCTGCGGCAGCAAGGATAAGGCTTTTTGTCAACATTCAATGTCTCGTAAACTGTGCCGAGATCTTTGCAAACGAGACTATAATCGTACTCGTGAGACATCATCGGGAAAATGCCGCCGTCCTGAGCATCCAGAATATGGGCAGAACCACGCATCCCACCCAATACCAGCAGGCAGGCTTCCAGGCCGCTGGCAGCAGCATGGCCGGGGTGCAGGATCTTATTGGTAGCGCCATCGGAGAGGAACGCCCAGGTGGAACAGGACTGCGTACCAGCCAAACCGAACGCAGCAGTCATCTGCTCAGCAGTAAAGCCCAGCAACCTGCCACAGGCAGCAGCGGCACCAAACGTGCCGGCAGTTCCGGTAACATGCCAGCCCAGGTTGCGGTGGCTGGAAACCCCGAAACCCATTCCAATGCGGGCCATGACCTCATAGCCGCAGACAACCGCAGTGATCAGGTCTTTGCCACTTTTGCCAAGGGACTGTGCTAGTGTCCAGGCGGCAGGAACGACTACCGTACCGATATGTGTTTTTGAGGTGATGTGAACATCATCTAGTTCCAGAATGTGGCCGCACATGGCATTCAGGAAGACGGCAGTGCGGAGAGAGGTTTTGCGGCTGTCACCAAACAGGTAGGCACTATGGCTGCCCTCTTCAGTTTTAAGATAAACCTCTTTGATGTGCTGGAACATCGGATTGGAAACACCACCCAATGCAACGGAAAGGGTATCTAAGATGCCGGCTTTTGCGGCAGACTTTACGGGTGCAGGAATATCCTCCCAAGCCAGGCCGCTGGCAAAGGCGGCAAGCTGTTGTAATTCGTTCATGATTCATACCTCCTTTTTTCTGCATTATACCGTGGCGCATTATCGTTGAAAAATGGTTAAAAGTTTGATGGGGTATAACTTTTTGTCAATGAAAAATAGTTATTCGAGTTAAAACTTTTTGTGATTTTTCAACAAGGCTGATTTGGTGTATCATAGAGTCATCAACAAATCGATGCGCATTGACTTACGGATATTGCAATCCCTGGTATGAACGGCCCATGAAGAGGCTGACGTCAAACAATAGGAGGTAAATTTATGTTAGCTGGTACCGAATTTATGGCGGCAGCAGTCATTTTGATTGTTTTGGCTGCGCTCGTCCTGTTTATAACAGAATGGCTCCCACTCCCGGTTACGGCAATGAGCGTTGCCGTTGCGTTTTATCTGATTGGTGCAGTGGACGCAAGCACTGCTCTGAAATCTTTCTCTAGCAGTACAGCAATGATCATTGCTGCCATGGCGATCATTGGTGAAGCCGTGTTCAAGACGGGCGGTGCTGAGAAGATCGGTGAGCTTCTGACCAAAGTATCAAAGGATGAACGCCACCTGGTTTTCGTCATTGTGATCTTCTCCGGCATTATGTCTGGTTTCCTCTCCAACACGGGCGCGGCGGCTCTGCTCATTGCGCTGATCCTTGGTATGTGCTCCTCTACCGGAATGAAACGCTCGAAACTGATGTATCCGGTCATCGTTGGCTGCTGCTTTGGCGGCGGCATCACCATTGTGGGCACTACCACAGGACCTTTTCTCCGCGAGACGCTGGAGGGCCTGAACACGGGCGAGACGATGACGTTCTTTGAGTTTGCTCCGCTGTCCATCATCTGCTTGGTGACCGCTGCAATCTGGCTTTCTACCGCTGGCTACAAACTCCTGCCGGACAAGCCCCGTAACGAAGACAGTTTTGAAGAAACGACCCAGAAAAAAGATTATTCCGATGTGCCCAAATGGAAGCGAGTGCTGAGCATCTGCCTGATGGTAGCCACGTTCCTTGGCATGATCTTTGAAAAACAGGTTGGCATTCCCCTCCATTTCATTGCGATTATTGGCGCGATCATTGCAGTGGGCAGCCGTTGCCTGACCGTGAAAGAGGCCACTCGTGCAATCCCCATCAGCGGCATCATTATTTATGCGGCAATGGTTCCGGTGGCTACTGCAATGACCAACTCTGGTGCTGCAGATCTGATTGCAGATGCTGCCTTGAAAGTTTTGGGAAGCATCAATAGCCCGATTTTGATTATCCTCCTCATTTTCTTGATTATCACGCCGATGACGAACTTTATGTCCAATGCAGCTACCATTATCCTTTTTACACCGATTGCCTTGATCGTGGCGGAGAGCCTGGGCATCAGTGCAAAAGCCATTCTGGTCGCTGTGCGTTTTGCAGGTTCTATTGCTGTGGCTACCCCTGTGGCAATGCCTGCAAATTCGATGGCGGTGGAGCCAGGCGGCTATAGCTTTATGGATTATGTGAAAACAGGTCTGCCGCTGACCTTGATCTGCATTGTGGAATCCATCATTTACATTGCTGCTTTCTACCCTCTGGGATAATTCTTTCTAGTAAAAAAACTGGGACAGAAATGCCCCGGTTTTTTTACTATATAATTTACATTTGCCATCTTTATCCATTCTTTTCCGAAATGGATGGAGATTGAAAGACGCGATTTCACAAAACGCGGCTTTGGGCGCATAATAGAAGCAGAAAAAGCGGATTTCCCCGCTTTGTAAGCGATGTTTTTGTGGGAGCGGACAGCGGAGCGGAAACGTGGACGGAAACCAGACATGAGAAAATGGAATATTTCTTGTGTACAAGCGAAATTTTTGCTGTTTCTTAACGAATATTAAGGCTGCGGCTATGATTTCTGTAAGGTTGTAAGGCTATCATAGAATCATCAAGGGCGGCCACTGGGCCGCAAGAACGGTATATTAGAAGGTAACACCCACCAAGGAGGAAAAAGCATGGAGATCAAAAAGGCAGCAACTGCTGGCACTCTGGAATCCAGCGATTGCATGGTGACGGTGGAGCCGGGCGAGGGCAAAGTTGATTTCTCCCTCGAGAGCTCTGTCATCAACCAGTACGGCAACCAGCTGCGCAAGGTCGCACTGGAGACGCTGAAGAACCTGGACATTGATAACGTCCGCATCACCATTGTGGACAAGGGCGCGCTGGACTGCACCCTGAAAGCCCGCATTGAGGGTGCGGTCTTCCGCTCCGTCGATCAGTATGAGAATCTGCCCTGGGGAGGTGCCATTCGATGAACAATCCCAACAAGAAGCGCCTGCGCCGCACGATGATGTTCCTCAATGCGCAGAAGCCCGGCCTGATCAAGGACCCTTACATCTATAAGGCCGACTCCCTGATGCTGGATCTGGAGGACGCTGTGGCGGAAAACCAGAAAGATGTTGCCCGTTTCAGCCTGTATCACGCTCTGAAGACCGTGGATTACCGCGGTGCTGAGCGGGTCGTCCGTATCAACGGCCTGGACACTCCCTACTGGCGGGAAGACATCCGTGCCTGCGTGGCCGGCGGCTGCGATTCCATCCGCATCCCCAAGACCGAGCACGCTGAGGATGTCCACCGTGTGGCCCAGGCCATTGCCGAGGACGAGAAGACCTACGGCCGCCCCGAGGGCGAAGTGCTGATCATCGCCGCTCTGGAGTCTGCCCGCGGCGTCATGAACGCCCTGGAGATCTGCGAGAGCGATGAGCGCCTGTTCGGCATTGCTCTGTCCGGCGGCGACTACACCAAGGACCTGCAGACCCACATCACCGGCACCGGCATCGAGCTGATGGGTGCCCGCCAGCAGATGATCATTGCCGCCCGCGCGGCAGGTGTGCAGTGCTTCGACACGGTCTACACCGACCTGAAGGATATGGACGGCTTCCGCAAGGACGTGGAGAACATCCACCTGATGGGCTTCGATGGCAAGTCCATCATCAATCCTCGCCAGATCCCCATTGTCCACGAGATCTTTACGCCCACCCAGAAAGACATCATCTTTGCGGAAAAGGTCGTCAAGGAGATCGATTCCAAGAAAGCTCTGGGCATCGGTGTCTTCACCGTGGACGGCAAGATGATCGACATCGCCTTCTACGACGGTGCAAAGCGCACCATTGATCTGGCCAAGGCTTCCGGCGTGTATAAGGGGGATTTGTAATTATGATCAACGCAGTCGGCAGAGAAATTCCCGAAGAGATCCTGGAGCGCACCGGCAAAGAGGTCTTCCAGGGCAACAATTATAAGGACGGCAAGGCTTTCCAGAAGGCAAGCCCCAAGGTGACCCCCGTGATGCGCAACGACCACGATAAGATGGTCCAGAACATCCACGAGGTGCTCGTCAAGTGCAATGCCCACGACGGCATGACCGTCTCGTTCCACCACCACTTCCGCGAGGGCGACCTCGTGGTCTGCATGGTCATGGAAGAGATCCACAAAATGGGCATCAAGAATGTCACCCTGAGCGCAAGCTCTCTGGGCAAGGCTCATGACGCTCTGGTCCCCATGATCGAGGACGGTACCATCCTGAACATTGAGTCCTCCGGTGTCCGCGGCAAGATCGGCGATGCCATCTCCCACGGCAAGCTGAAAGGCCTGGCCACCATGCGCAGCCACGGCGGCCGTGTCCGCGCCATTGAGACCGGCGAGACCCACGTGGATATCGCATTCATCGGCGCGCCCAGCTGCGACGAGTACGGCAACTGCTCCGGTATGGGCGGCAAGACCAACTGCGGCGTCCTGAGCTATGCTTATGTGGACGCTGAGATGGCCGATTACGTTGTGGCTGTCACCGATTGTCTGGTGGCTTACCCCAATTACCCCGCTGAGATCAACCAGACCAAGGTGGATTACGTCTGCGTCGTCGATCAGATCGGCATCCCCGAGAAGATCGCTACCGGCGCTGCCAAGCCCACCACCGACCAGCGCAAGATCCTGATGGCAGAGTACTGCACTCAGGTCGTGGCCAACACCCCCTACTTCAAGGACGGCTTCTCCTATCAGACCGGTGTCGGCGGCGCATCCATCGCTTCCACCATCTCCCTGAGCAAGATCATGGAGGAGAAGAACATCCACATGGGTCTGGGTGTCGGCGGCCTGACCAAGCCCATGTGCGAGCTGCTGGACCGCGGCCTGGCACGCAAGCTGGTGGATACCCAGGACTTTGACCTAGACGCGGTCAATAACGTCCGCACCAACCCCAACCATTTCCCCATCTCTGCGGGCGAGTATGCAAGCCCCATGAATAAGGGCGCCTTCGTCAACAAGCTGGATTACGTCATCCTGGCTTCTCTGGAAGTCGATACCCACTTCAACTGCAACGTTGTGGTTGGTTCCGACGGCATCATCACCGGTGCACAGGGCGGCCATCCCGATACCGCACAGGGTGCAAAGTGCACCATCGTCATCGCTCCGCTGCTGCAGGGCCGTATCCCCGCCATCTGCACCGATGTGACCACTGTCACCACCCCGGGCGAGAGCGTGGACATCGTTGTCACCGATTACTGCGTGGCGGTCAACCCTGCCCGCCCCGACCTGCTCAAGGCTCTGCAGGACGCTGACTGCGTGCCCCTGAAGACCATCGAGGAGCTGCGTGACATCGCTTACTCCATCGTCGGCGAGCCGGACAAGGTCCAGTTCGGTGACCGTGTGGTCGGTATCATTGAAGCACGCGACGGCACCATCATGGACGTCGTGCGCGAAGTCAAGCCTTTCTCTTTCCGCGAAGATTGAGTGTTCCCGCTCAGCGGTTCTTCTGCGGCTTGCCAACCGCAACTTTCGGAATTGATTCACGGAAATTCCTTTCGCTCTTCTTCAACCCGCTGAGCAACTCAGACACACAATTTCATGCGATTCTCCTTTTAATGGTTTTGTGTTTTATACCGGCATAAAACCAAAAGCCCCCGGCTGCACCGCGCGCAGCCGGGGGCTTTCTATGTTGTAGTCTGTCAAATTTTATGCTACAATAAAAATACCGCCTGAAAAGGCGGTGAATAAGGTGCTGTCTGCATTGCAGGTGGTCATGCTTCCGTACCCTGCTCGTATGAATCGTTCCGATGGAATGAAACAGGCGAAGCCGGGAAAGGAACTTTTTTGAAAAAGCGAATCTTCCCGGAGCCTGCGCGGCAAAGGGGGGATGCCCAATGACTCTGCTGGAAATTCTGGCCCTGCTGACGTTTGCTGTCACGGTGGTATACGAAACGATCGACGTTACGCTGAAGTTTTTGCAGTACATTGAGAGCAAGCATAACAAAAAAGATTGACCGCCAACGCCTTCCAACTCGTTCGGTCAATCTTTTTTGATTGCATAGAGTGCGGAAGCTGACCATTGCTGGACAGCACCTTTTCTATTTCTATTATAGCGGGATAACGTCACTTGTCAAGGCGGAGATCCCCAAGGGATGTTGTCAAAACAAAAAACTAAGGCACAAACCGATATCCGACGCCCCGGATGGTGATGATATGCTGCGGGGTACGGGCGTTGTCCTCGATCTTGCTGCGCAGGCGGTTGATGTACACCATGATGGCATTGTCGTCCACGGCGATCAGGTTGCCCCAGATCTGCTCGTAGATCATGTCTTTGGTAAACACCTGCTGCGGGTGGCGGACAAAGAGCAGCAGGAGGGAGCGCTCTTTCTCCGAGAGGTTGAGCTCCACATTGTTTTTGTAAAACCGCATGGTGGTGGTGTCGCAGAGGAACGGCCCGCAGCTGATCTGCTGGCTGTTTTCCTGAGAGAAGCTCTTGCTCCGGCGGATGAGGGCTTTGACCTTGGCCCCTAAGATCTGCGGGCGGAACGGCTTGGTGACATAATCGTCAGCACCCAGCGAGAGGCCGTACATGAAATCGTAATCCTCGTTGCGGCCGCTGATGATGATGACCGGGGTGGTGACGCCGTTGCGGCGGATGGTCTGGATGACATCAAAGCCCTCCATATCGCCCAGGGTGATGTCCATTAAGATCATATCCAGCGTGTTGCTCTGCCGCGCGATGAGGTCCAGCGCCGCCGCGCCGCTGTTCACCACAAGGGGCTCCATCTCGTTGCTGACCATTACTTTGGATAAAAGTTTGCAAATTGCCGGATCATCGTCTACAATAAGAACATGGTAAGACATGGTTGCTTCACCGTACTTCCTCTGACCAAAACCGTCGAAAATTGATACTTAATTAACAGTATAACATTTTTAGCCGGGAAGAGCAAGAACCTGCCCGGCTGAAAGGAGAAACCGCCATGAAACCGAACAAGCCGAACGCGCAGGAAAAGCGCTCCACCCTGGAAACGCTCCGCACCCTCTGGGTGCCAATGGCTGTGGGAGCCGTTCTTCTGGTCATGCTGGCCATTGTGGCAAATCTGGTCTGGAAAGATTACAGCACGGCCCTGATGGAAAGCCAGACCCGCCAGATGGAGCTGGTGGTGCAGAGCCTGGCCGACAGCATTGAGTTTTCGCTGGAGGAGTACCTTGACCGCCTGGACTCCGCGGTTGCCAAGGTGGAAGCAAACCCGGACGATAAGCCCACGGTGGCCCCCAGCGATACCCTGCGTGATCTCTGGCTGGAGGACAACGATGGCAGCATCGTTTACCGCTGCTACGGCATTACCGCCCTGAGCGATGTCCTCATTACCCGGTCAGAGGGCGTTTCTTACTGGCAGTACCACCGGGGCGATACCCATTATCTGGTGCTGAAAAAAGCGGCGGGGGAGCAGAGCGTCTGCCTGGTGGTGGATTCCACCACCCTCTACAAGCAGCTGGTCTCGGATATCCGGGTGGGCACCAACGGCTATGTGATGATCAAAAACGCCAATGACATGGTGGTCATGCACCCGGAATCGGCCCAGTGGGGCATCCAGGTGGTGGATGGCCGCCAGAAGCTCTATGCCTACAAAGATCTGGACCTGACCAGCCTGAGCGAGCTGCTCAAGGCCCAGCGGACACAGGACTCCGGCATCCGGGATTATTACTCCTACTGGTGGACCGACCCCAAACTGCCCCGGGTGCATAAGATCAGCGCGTTCCGGCATCTTCCGGTGGGCAACAGCTTCTGGATCGTCAGCGCGGTGGTGGATTACGATGACCTTTACCAGCCGGTGCGGGACAGCTTTTTGAAGATGGCGCTCATGTTCAGCGCCGTTGCGGTGGTTCTGGTGCTGTTTACCGGGATGATATTCCGTCTGCAGCGGAAGAACCAGCGCAGCGTGACCAAGATCAACGACCTGCAGGAGGTCAACGAGGCGTTGGAAGAGCTGCAGAAGAGCCGGGAGTCTCTGGCGCACGACCAGCGGCTCCAGCTCATGGGCACCCTGACGGGCGGCATCGCCCACGAGTTCAACAACTTCCTCACCCCCATCACGGGCTATGCCGACCTCATTATGGCCGACGCCGACCCCGAGAGTGAAATTTATGACAACGCCCGGGAGATCAGCGAAGCTGCCGAAAAGGCCCGGGACGTGGTGAAGCAAATTTCTTCCATGAGCCGGAAGAACGTGGAAACGGTCTATGACGCGGTGCCCGTGGAAAGCCTCATCGAGCACACCTGCAAGCTGGTGGAGACCAACTGCCCCAAACAGGTGCGGCTGCGGCAGGAGCTGGAGCTGCACGGCGAAAACGTGCTGGGCAACAGCACCCAGCTGCAGCAGGTGCTGCTGAATATCTGCATCAACGGCATCCACGCCATCGGCGTGGGGGAGGGCAGCCTGACCCTGCGGGCAAAAGTTGTCCCCCGGGAGGAGCTGGCGGCCCGGTTCCCCGAGGAAAAGATCTCGGACGACTGGCAGAGCTATGTCCGTGTCAGCGTCACGGACACCGGCTGCGGCATGGATAAAGACACGCTGGCCCGCATCTTTGAGCCGTTCTTTACCACCAAAAAGCAGGGCGAGGGCACCGGCCTGGGCTTGGCATTGGCGGAGCAGATCATCAGCACCCACCGGGGCCACATCCTGGCCGAGAGCACCCTTGGCCAGGGGACAACCTTCGATATCTACCTGCCCGTACTGGAGCAGCAGCGCGCCCGGGAACAGGTGCAGTGGGGCGTGGACCACAAGCTGCGCATCCTGGCTGCGGACGACAACAAGAAAGTGCTCAATTTGCTGGAGAAAGATTTCGGCCGTTTTGGCTTGGAAGTGCTCACCTGTTCCCGCCGGGGCGAGATACGCACCCTGCTGGAGACCCAGCCCTTTGACGCCCTGGCCATCGACGAGAGCCTGACCGGTGGCAGCGGCGTGGAGCTCTGCATGTCCATTCAGGGCAAGTACCCGGCTCTGACCCGCATCGTGATGACCAGCAGCCCCACCCGTGAGATCGTGGATGCCCGCCGCCATGGCGTGATCGACGGTTACACCCTGAAGCCGGTCTCCGCCGCCACCCTGCTGGAAGAAATTCGTGCCTGCAGGCGGAGCGAGAAGCAGAAATAATTGTATACAAGTAAGCATACAGACTCTTACAGGATATTAAGTCTTTCCTTAACAAACCGTAATGGACGGCACTTCGGCGTGTAAGTTTACAGGGCTATACTGGAACCATCGAAAGAGGGAATGGAAGTCCAGTAGAAACTGGAATGCCTTCCCAGATACGGAAAAAGGAAAGGAAGTTAACCAACATGAGTGATACGATCCTCGCTCTGCTCGGCTTTGCAACGGTGATTGCGGTCATCGTTCTGCTGCTGCGCAATGTCACGGTCCCTGCACTGGCTTTCGTCGGTGTCTCGACCATCACGGCTGCCATTCTGGTGGCAACCGGTGCGTTCACCCTCGATGAGATGGCAGACTTTATCAAGGAGGGCGTGAAAGGCGTCCATGGTACCGCGATCCTGTTCATCTTCTCGGTCCTGTTCTTCGGCGTTATGACCGACGCCGGAATGTTCGACAAGATCATCGGCGCGCTGATGAAAAAGGTCGGCAACAATGTGATCGGCGTTACCCTGATGACCTGCCTGATCGCCATTATCGGCCATCTGGACGGCGGCGGTGCATCCACGTTCCTCATCACCATCCCCGCCATGCTGCCGGTCTACAAGCGCCTGCACATGCGCCGTGAGACCCTGCTGCTGATCTGCGTTACGTCGATGGGTGTCATGAACCTGTTGCCCTGGGGCGGCCCCACGATGCGTGCCGCCAGTGTTCTGGGCGTTGAGCCCAATGACCTGTGGAGTCAGATCGTTCCGATGCAGGTCGTCGGCCTGGTCCTTGCCGTCGGCACTGCCATCTTCTGGGGCTTCCAGGAGAAGAAGCGCATTGCCAAGCTGGGCGATGCTGCCGTAGAGGATGCCGGCAAGTACGATGATTCGGATAGCGAAGAGAAGAACAATGAGCTGGCTCGCCCGAAGAACTTCATCTTCAATGTGATCCTGACTCTGGCCGTCATCGTCGTCCTGGTCATGGATATCTTCCCCTCTTACTATGTCTTTATGGTTGGCTGCGCTCTGGGCATTCTGGTCAACTACCGCGGCAAGAAGCTGCAGAACTCCATCATCAAGAGCCATGCGGCTTCCGGCCTGACCATGGCCTCCACCATTATGTGTGCCGGCGTCTTCCTCGGTGTCCTGAGCAAGAGCGGCATCATGGAGAAAATGGCCATCATGATGGCCGGTGTCATCCCGGTTTCCATGGGCAAGTTCCTGCCGATCATCATCGGCGTCCTGAGCGTGCCTCTGGCTCTGCTGTTCGATACCGACTCTTACTTCTACGGTCTGCTGCCCGTCCTGATCAGTGTTGGCAACCAGTTCGGCGTCAACCCGGCTCACATTGCCATCGCCATGGTCGTCTGCCGCAACTGCGCTACGTTCATCAGCCCGGTGGCTCCCGCTACCTATCTGGGCATTGGTCTGGCCGGTGTCGAGATCAAGGATCACATCAAGTACTGCTTTGGCTGGCAGTGGGGCGTGTCCCTCATCTGCCTGGTCGCAGGCCTGATCCTCGGCGTCATCACGTTCTAAGTTTCCCATTCCGCCGCTCGGCCGCGTCCCGCAAGGGCAGCCCGGGCGGCTTTTTTGAAAAATCCCGATCCCCATTCTGAATCCCTCAAAGGAGGCTGCTGCAATGAACCAAACCCCTGTCTGCACCGCGGCCGACGCCATCTATCGTCTGGCGGCGGGCAACCTCAAATATCTCAATGCGGAAAGCGGGAACGGCGATATCTCCCGCCGCGTCCGGCTGGCCACCTGGGCGAAAGGTCAGTCCCCCTACGCCATCATCGTCACCTGCTCGGACTCCCGGGTCATCCCGGAGAGCATCTTCTCAGCCGGCATCGGGGAGCTGTTCGTCATCCGGCTGGCGGGCAATGTGATCGACGACCAGCAGCTGGGCAGCATCGAGTACGCGGCCGGGCACCTGGGCTGCCGGTTGGTGGTGGTGCTGGGCCACACCCACTGCGGCGCGGTGGATGCCGCCATCCACCACGAGCCGGAGGGGTATCTCAAGTACATCACCGATGAGATCAAAAAAGCCATTGGCGATGAAAAAGACCCCTACAAGGCCAGCTGCAGGAACGTGCGGCACAGTGTGCAGGAGATCGAGAAGAGCCTGTGCATCCACCACATGGAAGAGGAAACCGGCCTGCGGGTCGTCGGTGCGATGTATCATATCGAGGACGGCAGTGTGGAATTCTTGTAAAATTGAGATCATTGCGGCAAAAACGGGCCATTTCCTGCGGGAAATGACCTGTTTTCTTTTGACAATGCCCGCTGGACAGGCTATACTAACTCTGAATGGAATCGATCGGAAACGGAGGAGATACAAGATGGTACAGGTAGACCTCATCACGGGCTTTCTGGGAGCGGGCAAGACAACATTCCTGCGGCGGTACGCGGCATATCTGGCCGGGCAGGGGGAACGTGTCTGCATCCTGGAAAACGATTTTGGCGCGGTGAATGTGGACGCCATGCTGGTACAGGACCTGCTGGAACTGAGGTGCGAGATCGAGACGATCAGCGGCGGGTGTGACTGTGACACCCACCAGCGCCGGATGCGCACCAAGCTCATCTCCATGGCCATGCGTGGTTTTACCCGGGTGCTGGTGGAGCCCAGCGGCATTTTTGATGTGGACGAGTTTTTTGACGTGCTGCGGGATGACCCGCTGGACCGCTGGTATCAGCTGGGGAATGTGATCGCCATTGTGGACGCCCTGCTGCCGGAACAGCTCTCGCCGCAGGCGGATTATGTCCTGGCCTCCGAGTGCGCCAACGCGGGCCTTGTGCTGCTGAGCCGCGGCCAGCTGGCCAAACCCGGCCAGTGTGAAGCTGCCGTGGCCCACTTGAAACGGGCACTGACGGCCTGCAAGTGCAGCCGGGTGTTCCAGCCGGAGGAGATCCTGGCGAAAGACTGGGCCGCCCTCACGGAAGCGGACATGGCCCGGATCGCCCGCTGCGGGATGCGGCAGGCCAGCTGTGAAAAGCTGCATTTTGAGGAGCACGAGGCCTTTTCCTCGGCGTATTTTCTGGAGCTGGGGCTGCCCCGTGCCCGGCTGGAACGGAACATCCCCGGCCTGTTCACCGACCCGGCCTGCGGGCGGGTACTGCGGGTGAAAGGCTTTGTGGAGGAAAACGGCCAGTGGGTGGAGCTGAACGCTACCGCCGACGGCCTGACGGCAAGCCCGCTGGCACAGGGCCAGCAGGTGCTCATCGTGATTGGCGAGGGGCTGGACAAGGCAGCGATCGAGCAGAAACTGCGAAACTGAATTTTTTGCAGCGGACAGGCAAAGAAAGTGGGGAAAGAATTTGCTTCTTTGCGGTACCTGGCGTATAATGGAACCAACAAAACCAGGGAGGAAGACCCCTATGAATGGTACGCTCCTGCAAAAGCCCTCGGCCCGCCGGGTGATCGGGATGGTCGTCGGCATCGTCATCATTGGACTGGGCATCGCCCTGTTCAAGCAGTCACATCTCGGCAACGATTCCATCAGCGCTCTGAACATGCGTCTGGCAGAGCTCTTTGGCATCTCGCTGGGAGTGCAGAATATTGCCGCCAATCTCCTGATGTTCGCCATTGAGATCTGGGTGGGGCGGCAGTACATCGGCCTTGGCACATTCGTCAACGGCATCTGCATCGGTTTCATCGTCACCGCGTTCTATGACCCCATTGCAGCGTTTTTCGGCCCGGCGGCGTCTTTGCCGGAGCAGCTGCTCTGGGTGGCGGCAGCGGTCATCGTTACCGCGTTGGGGGCTTCGCTCTACCAGACGGCAGACCTTGGCATCGCGCCCTACGACGCGCTGGCGCTGGAGTTGCGGGACCACACCCCTGTGCCCTACTTTGGCTGCCGTGTCTTCACGGACGCGGTCTGCGCGCTGGCCTGCTGGATGCTGGGCGGCCTGGTAGGGCTGGGCACGCTGATCTGCGCGTTCTGCCTGGGGCCGGTCATCCAGTTTTTCAACGGACATTTTTCGGAAAAAGTGCTGCGGTATCAGCCGCAGAAAACCTGAGCGTCGGATCTGCACCGTCACGGGAATGAGGTGCAGGCGGCCCTGCGGCAGTGCGGGAAAACGCCGTAGGAGAACTCTCCCAAGGGGGAATAGCGAATGGCGGAAATGGAACATTACCCAAATTTTCAGAAAGACAATTACATCCACCCCAAAGCTGCATGGGATAAACTGCGGATGGCAGGCGCGCGGCGGCAGAATGTTTACCTTTACGCGGCCACGGGCTATGGCAAGACGGAGCTGCTCCACCGCTATCTGCGGCGGCGCAGGCATATCTGGCTCAGCGGCGAGGGCCTGACCGTGGAGACTCTGCAGGAGATCGCGCTGCCGGCAGAAGCCACCATGGTCATCGACGACCTGGCCCGGGTGCTGGACCCGGCCGTCCGGCGGGAGATCGTGTCCATGCTGGATCAGCCGGGGTTGTGGCTCGTTCTGGCGGGCCGCTGCCCGCTGCCCAGCTGGCTGACACAGCCCTACGTCAATGGCCGTCTCAGTGTCATCCCGGAGGAAGACCTGAGGCTTTCCGAGGAGGAGATTGCCAAGCTGTACCTTTCGTGGGGCGTTCAGCTGCCCCGGAACCTGCTGGAAAAGCGGATCATCCCGCTGGTAGAGGGCAACCCGTTGGGGGCCCGGCTGCTGGCTGTGGAGATGAGCCAGGGCTCCAGCTATACGGAGGAGCTGATGAATGACCTGACCCGGAAGTTTTACGAGTACCTCAATCAGGCCATTTACAGCGAGTGGCCGGAAGAGATCCGGGAGATGATGATGCAGCTTTCGCTGCTGGAGCATTTTACCATCCAGCAGGCGGAAGAGATGACCGGGCGGAGCGATGTGAACCGCCTGCTGGCCCGGGCTGCCGAGACGGGCAACCTGTTCAGCATCAAAGACGGCGGTTACACCCTGCGGCCCGCCGTCATCAACAGCATGAAGCTGCGGATGGAGACGGTCTGCGATCGGGTGCGGAAAAATGAGCTGCTCCGCCGTGCAGGCACCATCTGCGAAAAAGAGGGCAACATCCCCCGGGCACTGAAGCTGTATCAGGACGGCCAGTGTGAGAAAGAGATCCACGCCCTCCTCATCGACAACGCCCGCCGCTACCCCGGCGGTGGCTATTACTATGAGCTGACGCCCGCCTATCTGGCCCTGCCGGAGGAGGAAGTGCGCTCCTCGCCCGACCTGATCGCGGCGTGGAGTATGCTCTACTCGTTGGCGCTGAACGCCACGGAGAGCGAGCGCTGGTATGCCGTGCTGCAGGAATATGCTGCGGACCACCCGGACCCGGAGGAGCACCGCCTGGCTGAGAGCTGGCTGGTCTATCTGGACATCAGTCTGCCCCACCGGGGCAGCACCAACCTCATCGAGGTACTGGACGAGGCTGCCCGGAAGATCCAAACCGAGCGTCTGGTGATGCCGGAGTTCTCGGTGACGGGCGGCCAGCCCTCCCTCATCAATGGCAGCAAGGACTTCTGCGATTGGACGCGGGATGATCAGACCATGGCGTTCCAGCTGGAAAAGCATGTGGGCGAGGTACTGGGCCCCTACTCCAAGGGGCTGGTGTCCATTGGCCTGGCGGAGAGCCTGTTTGAAAAGGGCGGCAACATCTACAAGGTGCTGGAGCTTGCCAACCGGGGCCTGATGGAGACCATGAATGGCGGCAAGTTTGAGCTGCAGTTTGTGGGCGCGGCGCTGGTGGCCCGGGTGTATCTGGTCACCGGCCATCCGGGCGACTCGGTCAAGACACTGGAAGAGATAGAGACCCGCGCCCGGCAGCGTGGTGCCCGCCGTGTGGTGCGGAACGTGCGGGCCATGCAGAGCCGGATCAAGCTCTGGCAGGGCCGGGTAGAGGACGCGGTCCGCTGGATGGAGAACGAGCCCCAGAACGAGATCCATTTCAATGTGCTGGAACGGTACTGCTACAATACCTTTGTCCGGGTGTACATGGCGCAGCAGCGGTATGATAAAACCGCGCAGATCCTCATGCGGCTGCGCAGCTATGCCAATATGGAAAAGCGGCCCTGGCTCCAGATGGAGGGCGACCTGCTGGAATCCATCATCCGTTACCGCACCGGGAACCCGCTGTGGAAAACGGAGCTGACCCAGGTGCTCCGCCGGGCCGAAAGCTACCACTTTGTCCGGCTGTTCTGCCGGGAGGGCGCGGCGCTGCTGCCACTGCTGCAGGAGCTTGGCTGCCCGGAGGGCGTGGACGAGGCCTATTGGCAGGAAGTGCTGGGCAAGACCCGCGCCATGGCCGAGGCTTATCCGCTCTACCTGAGCACCAATGCCCCGGCGGCACTGCCGGGCGCGGTGCAGCTGAGTGAGCGGGCCCTGCAGGTGCTGCGGCTGCAGGATCGGGGCCTGACCCGGTCTGAGATCGCCCGGCAGCTCCAGCTCAGTGAGCGGAGCGTCAAATACCAGTGCGAGCAGGCCTACCACAAACTGGGTACCAGCAACAAGGTGGAAGCCCTTGCCGCCGCGCGGAAATTAAATCTCTTATAAAAAATAAGAAAGCAGCGGCTCGGAGAAATGCCTCTCCGGGCCGCTGCTGTTTGCGTAAAAAATTACTTTTCAAATTTGAACAGGGGAGCGCCTGCGGCCACGATGCCGCCGCCCACGATCTGCATTTCGGGCAGGTCGTCCGCGTTGGTCACGATGAGAGCCGTGGCCGTGGGGTGGCCCGCTGCACGGATGGCGTCCAGGTCGATCTTGAGCAGCGGGGTGCCGGCTTTGACTTTCTGGTCTACCTTGACCTGTGCCTCAAAGCTCTTGCCCTGCATCTCCACGGTGTCCATGCCCACATGGATGAGAACCTCAATGCCGTCATCGCTCATCAGGCCAACGGCGTGCAGGGTGTCTGCAATGGTGGTCACGGTGCCGTCAAAGGGGGCGTAGACCATATCGCCGGTGGGCTCCAGGCCGCAGCCGGGGCCCAGGATGGCAGTGGCAAACGTTTCATCGGGCAGCTGCTCCAGCGGGATCACCGTGCTGTCGATGGGGGCCAGAACGGTCATCTTCTGGCCGGAAAATTTGGTGGCAGCAGCCTTGCTGCCAAAGATCTTGTCAAAAAAGCCCATGGGTATCTTACCTTCCTTTCAAAATCCAAGATATCATACCAGGGGGGAAAATGCAAGCAACAACCTGTACAAAGACAAGCCGCTGTTTTTGGCAATTACAGCAGGGCCAGCAGCTGCCGCACTTCCTCCATCCGGGTAGCCCAGCTGGTGGCGATCCGCATCACCGTGTGGGTGTCGTCGTATTTTTCCCAGAAGCCGAACTTTGCCTTGCCCTCCAGCGCTTCCAGCTGGGCGTTGGGGAAGACCACGAAGATCTGGTTGGTGGGGGAGTCCATGAAGAACTGGTAGCCTTTTTCCGCCAGACCCTTTTTCAGCACGGCGGCCGTCTCAATGGCGTTTTTGCTGATCTCGGTGTACAGGCCGTCGGTGAAGAGCACGTCGAACTGCAGACCCATCAGGCGGCCCTTGGCCAGCAGAGCGCCCTGCTGCTTGACCATGGTCATAAAGTGGGCGGGAGCGCCGTGGGGGAAGACGACAGCCTCGCCGCAGAGGGCACCTACCTTGGTGCCGCCGATGTAGAACACGTCGGTCAGGCGGGCAATGTCAGCCAGCGTGACATCGGTGCCCTCGCTGACCAGACCGTAGCCCAGCCGGGCACCGTCCATGAACAGGGGCATGTGGTAGGTGTGGCAGACGGCGGAAAGCGCTTCCAGCTCTGCCCTGGTGTACAGGGTGCCGTACTCCGAGGGGTGGGAGATGTAGACCATGCCGGGGAAGACGAGATGATCCATGTTGGCGTCGGCGTAGAATGTTTTGCAGAAATTCTCCACATCCTTGGCGGCCACTTTGCCGTTGGTGTGGGGCAGGCTGAGCACCTTGTGGCCCGTGAACTCGATGGCACCGGCCTCATGGGCGGCTACATGGCCGGTGGTGGCAGCCAGCACGCCCTCCCAGCGGTGGAGCATGGAGCCGATGACCACGGCGTTGGCCTGAGTGCCGCCGGAGATGAAGAAGACATCCGCCTCCGGGCAGGCGCAGGCCGCGCGGATCTTCTCTTTGGCGCTGGCACAATAGGGGTCGGTGCCGTAACCGGAAACTTTTTCAAAGTTGGTCTCTACCAATTTCTGCAAAATGGCCGGGTGGGCACCCTCACAGTAGTCGTTTTCAAAGTATAGCATCAGAGCTTTCCCTCCACAAATCAAGATAACCTAATAGTATCTCGAAATGAAAAAGGTGTCAAGCTAAGAAGATTTACTGCATCTTAAATGAGAATGTGGTATACTTTTCTGGTAAAGGAAACTCGGACGAGGAGGGACTGCGGGTGAAAGGGAAATTCCCATGGAAAGACATGCTCGTGTTGGGCGGTGCACTTGCGGCAGCGATTGCGGGCGTGGCGGCCATTCAGGCGGTCAGCGGCCGGATCGACGGCGTGGCATCCATGGTCTTTGTACTGGCTGCTTTTTTCGTCTCAATGTATACGGAAGGTTATCTCTGGGGCGTGGCGGCGTCGGTCATCGGAATGCTGGCGGTCAACTTTGCGTTCCGCTCGCCCTATTTTGCATTTAATTTCACTCTGCCGGAAAACCTGTTCTCGGGTGCCGTGATGCTGGTGGTGTCCATCATGACCAGCACCCTGACCACCCGCGTCAAAAAACAGGAGCAGCTGCGGATGGAGAGCGAGACGGAAAAGATGCGGGCGAACCTCTTGCGGGCCGTCTCCCACGACCTGCGCACCCCGCTGACGTCCATTTACGGGGCCTGCTCCACGGTGATCGAAAACTACGACTCCCTGGGCCGGGAGCAGAAGCTGAAGCTTCTGGGCGAGGTCTGCGAGGATGCCCAGTGGTTGAACCGGATGGTGGAGAATCTGCTGTCCGTCACCCGGATCGACAGCGAAAAGGTCTCGGTGAAAAAGACCCCCACGGTGCTGGAAGAACTCATTGACGCCGTGCTGGTCAAATTCAAAAAGACGCACCCGGGGGTGAACATCAATGTGGAGCTGCCGGATGATTTCATCGTCATTCCCATGGACTCCATGCTCATCCGGCAGGTGCTGACCAATCTTTTGGAAAACGCTGTTCTCCACGCGGAGGGGATGACAAAGCTCACCCTCCGGGTGTTCACTCTGGGCAACCGGGCGGTGTTTGAGGTAGCGGACAACGGCTGTGGTATCCCGAAAGAGCGTCTGCGCACCCTGTTTACCGGGACGCTGCCCTCGGAGAGCGGGGCCGACAGCGGCAAGCACGGCATGGGCATTGGCCTTTCGGTCTGTGCTGCCATCATCAAGGCCCACGGCGGTGAGATCAAAGCCGAAAGCAAACCCGGTGAGGGCACGGCCATTCGGTTCTGGTTAGAGACAGAAGAAATCGAGACGGAGGAGACCGAAGATGAGCAATAATAAATTCAAGGTCCTTGTGGTGGAAGATGAGGCCAATATCTGCAGCTTCATTGAGACGCTGCTGGAGACCAACGGCTATCAGGCACTGGTGGCGCACTCCTGCTCCATGGGCCTGACCCTGTTTGCCTCCCACAACCCCGACCTCGTGATCCTGGATCTGGGTCTGCCCGACCGGGACGGTCTGGAGCTGATCCGCACCGTGCGCCAGAAGTACATGACTCCGATCGTGGTGCTTTCGGCCCGCACCACGGAGCAGGATAAGATCGAGGCGCTGGACCTGGGGGCCAACGATTATGTTACCAAGCCCTTTGGCACCGGCGAGCTGCTGGCACGTGTCCGGGCCGCCCTGCGAGTCAACCGCTACAGTACGGCGGGCAGCCTGCCCACCGGGACGTTTACGGCACAGGACCTGGAGATCAACTATGAGCGCCGTAAGGTGTTTGTGGCCGGGCAGGAGATCAAGCTGACCCAGACCGAGTACAACATCGTGGCGTTCCTCTCCGAACATGCGGGCCGTGTGATGACCTATGCCGCCATTGTCCGGGCCATCTGGGGCGATACGGACTGCGGCAGCACCAAGAAATTGCAGGTCAACATGGCCAACATCCGCAAAAAGCTGGGCAGCCGCCCGGGCAGCAACAATTATATCCTCAATGAGCTGGGCGTCGGCTACCGGATGATCGACGAAGACGGTGACAGCAAACCGCTGGACCTTGCCGCGGAAGAGCACTGAGGATCCATGGTGCACAAAAGAACGGAAAAGCAGAAATGAATGCTCCCCGCCGTGGCCGGAAATTCCGCCTGCAGCGGGGATTTTTGCCGCAGATACGCTGGATAAAAATAAGTAGAACTTTTTTGGAGAAAATGCTTGACATTTCCGGAATCCATGGTATAATTATCAACGTTCCGAGCCGAACAGCTCACGAACAAAAACAAAATAAGCGGATATGGCGGAATTGGCAGACGCGTTAGATTCAGGTTCTAATCGGGGCAACTCGGTGGAGGTTCAAGTCCTCTTATCCGCA